>TARA_R110001592_G_scaffold363043_2_pt1 | contig 66529 bp, 50 predicted proteins | sample TARA_R110001592 | Tara Oceans TARA_R110001592 (sample SAMEA4398387) | marine metagenome | biome: Polar Biome; feature: [SRF] surface water layer (ENVO:00010504); material: water (ENVO:00002006), including particulate matter (ENVO:01000060) such as... | depth 5 m | reverse complement strand
CTAAAGCTAAAGCTAAAGCTAAAGCTAAAGCTAAAGCTAAAGCTAAAAAGTCTCCCACAAGTAAAGTGAAAGCGAGGTCGGCAAAGAAGAATCCGGCGCAAAAAAAGGCGGCGGCAAAGCCCGGCCCAAAACGCAGCGCTAAAACCAGGACACCCAAAGCGAAAACCAGGAGCTGATCCCGATGGATATGGCGGGCAAGTACCAACAGAGCAATCCCTGGCCAAGCCGCAGCGGACAGCGAGTGCTGTTCATACTGGACAGCCGCAACAGTTTCGAAGAGGGCCTGCTCAAACAGTGGATACATCATCACCGCGCGAGCGGCAGCGAGGAGTTTGATGCACCGCAGGTTTGCCTGGCACTGGGCGACGACCGCAAGGCAATAGACAGCGCACAGCTGGTGATCGCCCTCGCGCTACCACCCGACACGCTGGTGGCACCACTGCGCATTGCCTGGCTACCGGCGACAGAAGACATTGACGCCGGGCCGCGCCTGCGCAACCTGTTATTCGGCGACCCGCGCCACCCCAAAGCGAAACGCGCGCGCCAGATTCTCGCCGAGGCGCCGGAGCGTATGCACCTGCTTGCCGGTGCGCCGGACTCCGTGGCCAACTTGCGCATCCGCTTCGAACACCACCACAATAGCGAAGGTGGCGATGCACAGCGGGATTTTGCCGAATTTGTCGGTCGCCAGGCCGCGTTAGTGCTGGATATTGCCGAACGGCGGCTGCAGGGGGGGCGCTATAAGGTGCCCCGGCATGTCGCCGCTACCCTGTTGTCCAGCCCGTCCTTTAATGAAGCCGTTGCAGAACTCGCACAGCAGTCGGGCAAGGCCAAGTCAGAACTAATGGAAGAAGCCGCTGGTTATATGGGCGAGATGGTGTCGCGACCCAGCACCTTCTGGCTGGATGTCTATGCCCGCTTCAACAAGTTCTGCCTGGGCCTGGGCTACGAGGACAAAATTGTTTACGACCAGGCGGCGGTGGAAAAAATTCGCCAAATGGTACGCGACAGTCCTGCAATGCTGCTGTGGACACACAAAACCTACCTCGATGGTATGGTTGTACCCAAGGTCATGTACGACAACGATTTTCCCATGCCGCATATGTTCGGCGGCGCGAATATGAACTTCCCCGGCCTGGGCTTCCTGTTACATCGCGCAGGCGCCATTTTTATCAAGCGCAGCTTCCAGGATAACGAGCTCTACAAGATCACGCTGCGCCATTACATCGGCTACCTGATGGAAAAGCGCTTTCCCATGAACTGGGCCTTTGAAGGCACCCGCTCCCGTATGGGCAAACTGATGCCGCCGCGCTACGGGCTGCTGAAATACGTACTGGAAGCCTGCCACGGCGCAGATGCCCGAAATATCCATATCATTCCCATTTCTATCAGCTACGATCTGATCCGCGATGTAGAAGAATACGCCACCGAGCAAACTGGCCGCGGCAAGGGTGCTGAATCGCTGCGCTGGTTTATCGGCTATATTCGCAGCCTCGCCAGGCCCATGGGGAAGGTCTACATGGACATCGGCGAGCCCGTGGTATTGCCACAAGCGCCCCATCCGGACGACAAGCTCGCGCTGTCAAAGATTGCGTTTGAGGTTGCGGTAGAGGCAAACCATGTCACACCTCTCACGTTCCCTTCTCTGGTGACCATGAGCTTACTGGGCGCATCACCCAGGGCACTGACCGAGACGGAGGTGTTACGGGATCTGGAGGTGCTGCTGAAGTGGGCTGAAGCTCGCAAGCTGCGGGTCTCAGCAGACTTCGACCCCGCCTACGCCGAGAAAATAGAAGGCCTGCTGCGGATAATGATCGGCGAGGGTATGCTGACCCGCTACGATGAAGGTCCGGACGTGGTGTACGCCATAGAGCAGGAACAACATGCCGTCGCCAGCTACTACCGCAACACCATCATCCATTTTTTCGTTAACAAGGCTATCGTGGAACTGGCTTTACTCAAAGCCAGCGAGACAGAGGGTCCAGCTGCCCTGGACATCTTCTGGAATGAAGTGGATAAGCTGCGCGACCTGTTCAAATTTGAATTTTTCTACGCGCCCACCGAACAATTTCACCAGCAGATTCGGGAAGAACTGGCGCGCTATACCGAAAACTGGGAGGAATTCGTGCAACAGGGCGCTCCCGGCTTTCTGCAAATACAGAACAATATGCTGTTGCTGGTGTCCCATGTCACCCTGCTTACTTATGCCGAGGCCTACTCGATAGTCGCAGACCTGCTTGCCCGCATGGACGCCTCCGAATCCCTTACCGAGGAGCAGTGTGTAACCAAGGCATTGAAGCATGGACACCAGGCCTATTTACAGCGTCGTATCAGCAGCCCGGCATCCATAGGAAAGCTGGTATTCAAAAATGGCTTCAAACTGGCAAAGCACCGCAATTTAACAGAGGGCGGCGGTGCCGAGGTTGCAAGCGGCCGCAAAGCGCTGGCGGAAGAGATACGCGATGTACTGCGCCGACTGGAATTGATCCGCGCACTGGGCGTGGCGATTCGCGGCACAACTGGGGAGAAATAATAGTGACAAACCTGAAAGTGGGCTTACTGGGCGGAGGCTCCTGGGGCACTACCGTTGCATCGCTGGTCAGCCGCAATGCACCGGTGACACTGTGGGCCCGCAACCCGGCGACAGTAGAGGAAATTAATACTCTTCACACCAACAGCACCTACCTGCCGGGCGCAAAGCTGCCCACCAAAGTTGTCGCCTCCAACGATATCGCAGAGACCGTGAGTGGCGCAGACGTAGTCATCATGGGCATACCCTCCCAGAATTTCCGCAGTGTACTGCAGGAAGTGAAGCATCATATTCGCCCCTGGGTGCCGGTGATCAGCCTGACCAAAGGTCTCGAGCTGGAAACAGGAAAACGCATGACAGAGATCATAACCGAGGTGCTGCCGGGGCATCCGGTGGGGGTACTGACCGGCCCCAACCTGGCACGGGAAATTATGGCAGGGCAAGCGGCGGCGAGCGTCATCGCCATGGAGGACGATATCATCGTGCGAGAGCTACAGTCGATCTTCAAGAGCGGCCTGTTTCGAGTGTACACCAACAACGATGTTATCGGCTGTGAACTCGGCGGCGTACTGAAAAACATCATCGCCATTGCCGTGGGCATGGGTGATGGCCAGGGTGCCGGTGACAACACACGGTCGGCATTGATCACACGCGGGCTGGCGGAGGTGACTCGCCTGGGTGTCGCCATGGGCGGGCGGGCGGAAACGTTTGCCGGGCTGGCGGGCATGGGCGACATGATCGCTACCTGCACCAGCCCCCAGAGCCGCAATCGTCACGTGGGTGTAGAGTTGGGCAAAGGTCGCAATATGCAGGAAATCATCGACGAGATGGTGATGGTTGCCGAGGGTGCCAAGAGTGCGCCAGCGGTGATGGCTTTAGCGAAAAAATATGGCGTGCAAATGCCGATAGCCAGCGATGTTTACCGCGTGGTATCCGGCGACGACACCGCCAGCAGGGCCTTCAGGGGACTGTTGCGCGTGTCTGCCGGCGCCGAATGTGAACCGGGATAGCCAGACTTTCCTACCACCGCTTGCAAGGTTACTGGTACATTTTCCGCTTCTCGTGCACACTATCAGGCAGCGATATATGCCAGGGGCAATGGCGATCGCTTGAACAACAACAAAGGGACAAACGAAGCGATGCGCATTGCAGGGGTGCTTTCATTTTTTATGGTACTGATCGCCGCATTGCCGGCCACAGTCAGCGCCGACAGTTCGAAATTTATAGGTTTGAAAGGCGATCCCAAACTGAGATCGGCATCGGCTATCGTGCTCGACAGTAATGGCGACATTATCTTCGGCAAAGACACGGACACTGTCCGCCCCATCGCCTCCATCACCAAGCTGGTGACGGCCATGGTAACGCTGGATGCACAGCTGGATCTGGAAGAAAAACTGACCATCACCAAAGCCGACCGGGATCTGCTACGCCTTACCGGTTCCCGGCTGGAAGTCGGTGCAACACTGACCCGGCGCGAGTTGCTGCAACTGGCACTGATGTCATCGGAAAACCGCGCGGCAACAGCACTGGGCCGAACCTATCCCGGCGGCATGGATGCGTTTGTCGCCCGGATGAACCAGAAAGCAAAATCCCTGGGCATGATCAACAGCCGCTTTGCTGACCCCGCCGGCTTGCGTACCGAAAACCTGTCCACCGCCAGCGACCTTGCCATCATGCTGACAGCCGCCAAGGGCTACCCGCTCATCACGCAGGCCACCACAACATTGCGCGATGAAGTCAGGCCCTACTCACGCCGCGGCCCGCTAAACTATGTGAACACCAATCGCCTGCTGAAAAACGCCACATGGGATATAGAGCTCAGTAAAACCGGCTACATTAACGAGGCGGGGCGCTGCCTTGTGATGCAGGCCAATATCGAAGGCGAGCCCATCTCTATAGTGCTGCTGAATTCATTCGGCAAACTCACCCCGTTTGGCGACTCCAACCGTCTGCGCCAGTGGATGCTTGCCAGCTACTGAGTACCGCCCTTCGAGTCTGTTTATGCAATTGAATGCCAGGGCTTGCCCTGGCTATAATTACATCAGCTTATGGTGGAGACAAATCATGTTGTGGCTGGCCCTTGTGCAGTTATTCGCGCTTACAGCATTCGCCACTCTCCTGCTGGTGTTGTCACTGTGGGCACTCAGCATACCGCTGCGCGACATCAGCATTATCGATATGGCATTTTCTGCCCTGATCACCGCTGTGCTTTTCATTGCCTATATGTTCACCGGAGCGCAGGGGATTATCGCCACCACAATACTGGTGCTCGTTGTGGTCTGGGCCTGCCGCATGAGCGTGTATCTGGTCCACCGCAACTGGGGACATGGGGAGGACCCCCGGTATACGCGTTTGCGCAAATGGGTTGAACCCGGGTGGCCCTTTCACTGGCTCAGCCTGCGGCAGGTGTTTCTGCTGCAGGGTGCAGTCATCTGGGTACTGACACTGCCCCAGCAGATTGCCATGGTTACGGGAGCAACGGCGAATTTCGGCGCTCTGGCAGCCATTGGCCTGGGCTTGTGGTGTCTGGGCTTCTATTTTGAAACAGTGGGTGATTATCAACTCAGCCGTTTTAAATCCGACCCATCGCGTCGAGGGCAGGTGCTCAACACCGGGCTGTGGCGCTACACCCGCCACCCCAACTACTTTGGTGAACTGTGCCAGTGGTGGGGCTTATTTGCCATCGCCGCCGAGGCACCCTGGGCATGGTGCGGAGTTGTCGGGCCCCTGGTGTACAGTTGGCTGGTAATCAACGTTACCGGGCAGCGCACTCTGGACAAGAAAATGGCCCGGGAAAAGCCGGAATACGGCCACTATATATGCAGCACCAGCGGCCTTATCCCTATGCCGCCCCGCAGTAGCTAAGTGCGGCGGAAGGGGTCACTCCTCAATCAGGAACAGTGGCAGGGAGAGTGAAGGCCACTTCATGCGCTTTTAATACCTCGCCACAGGCACTGCACGTTACCTGCCCTCGCAGACTGTGACCGCAGAGCTCATGAGTCAAACGCATGGGCTTGCCACTACCCTCATGGCGGCACCACTTGTCGCCCCATTGCAGCAGACTGAGAAACCACGGGTACAGGGCCTCGCCCTTCTCAGTCAGCTTGTATTCGTACCGCAGGGGGCGTTGCCGGTAAACCGCCTGTACGTAGATACCCTCCTCCACCAGAAACTTCAGCCGGTCGGACAGGATATTGGTTGCCACAGGCAGCTCCTGGTGAAACTCATCAAAACGTGTCAGACCATGATATGACAGCGCTACAACATTCGCTGTCCAGCGATCACCCACCAGGTTGATAAGATTTTTGTACAGGCTGCGACTGCTGGGCACATCCCGGACCGATATGGATGAGCGCCGTCGCACCTTCTTTTCACGCTCATCGCGCGTCGCTCCCGGGCCGGGCTTGTACGCTACTTCGTTATAGCGAACTTCCTCATGACACTTGCCACAGCGCATTTCGGGCTTGAAAGTGTGCCCGCAGGTCTTGTGTTGCAACTCGACGGTGTCCAGTTCCGGCGTCTGGGAAAAACGCCGCTCCCAGGCTACTGCCATCAGCGCACTGTGGTAAAGATCGATGGATTTTGTGGTGAGGTGGTAGCGCATGCGCTTGCCGCCCTCCCCGTCGACTCTTTTATGCAGGCAATCAATAGACTGCAGCCATTTCAGTCGATCGGATAGAACCCCCTTGGATACTCCGGTGGCTGTCATCATTTCATTGAAGGAATTAATCCCCCAGAAAACCTCCTGAATAATCAACAGACACCACTTGTCACCTATCTGGTCGAGGGCGCGGTTGATCGAACTGGCTCGGGTAATCAGCTTGCTCATGCCATGTTCCTGATAAAATCCGGTAGGAAGCCGCGCTATCTTAGCTTACAGCGATCACAAAATCGTCTGTCCATCGACAGCGCATCAGATTTCTCTCCGCCAGCCTGTGACCCCGATCGTTCAGGACTGTCTGGAAAACATCGGTTCATCCGCCACCTCCCGGCGGATAAACCGTCTCAGGACAAGGCCATGTCAGAACGTTTTGGTAACGGTTACACCATAGGTACGCGGCGCCATATAGGACTCTGATGTGATTTGGGTCGGGTCGACGATAAGACTGGCTATCTGCTGCTCATCATCGAGATTTTTACCCCAGATGGAGGCCGACCAGGATTCGTCACTACTGGACCAGGTTATGCTGGCGCCCAGCAGGCCAATATCATCCTGCTTGGTTTTTTCCGCATTCGACGGGCTGGTGTAATAATCGTCCTTCCAGTTATAGGACACGTTGAAATCCAGCGCTCCCGCCGAGCCAATGTCGTAACGATAGTCCACATCAATAGCGAAGGCTGAATCGGGGGCATACACCATATCGTTGCCGTCATAATCGTCGCCGCCGGAGCTTATATAATCTCCATAGCTTGCGTCGCTGTAGTTATAGCTGGTCGACAGTGTCAGGTTTTCCATAAGCAGTATGTTGAAATCCACATCCACGCCCTTGGACGTCGCCTGCGCGCTGCTCAAAACCAACAACAAACGACTGTTGAGTTCAAACACCTGGAGGTCGCTGTAATCCATATCATAGAGGGTGACATTGAACTGGATACGGTTGTCCCACCAGGTAGACTTCATGCCCAACTCATAGTTTTCGACGGTTTCCGGATCCACAGGCGTGGCCGCCACCGCAGGTTGGTTAGCCTGTGAGGGGAATGCACCACTCTTGTAACCCTGCGAATAAGTGGCGTACAACATCATGTCGTCATTGGGCTGGAAACTCACCGACACTTTGTTGGTATAGTCCGACCAGTCGTCATGTGCTTTTACCGGCGCGGGAAACTCCGGCAGGATCAATGGCACCCCGGTGGGGACACCGCCACCCATCAAGTCAATCGCATCCTGGGTGATTTTCTTCTTGTCGTAGCTGTAACGGCCGCCATAAGTCAAAGTCCATTGCTCGGTAAAATGCCAATCGACCTGGGCGTAAAGCGCCATGCTGGTGGTTTTATTCTTCTGGGTGAACAGCACGTCGCCAATGCCGGCCAGCCCGAAACCGCCCTGCAAGAGAGTATTGTATTGCGTGTAGTACTCCTCCTTACGATCGACGTCTTCCTCCATGTAAAATGCTCCCGCCACCCAGTCCAGCGAGTCGTGGGTACCGGTCAGGCGAAATTCCTGTGAATACTGTGATGCGTTTTCATCCACACCGTTAACAACGTTTTCCGGGGGAGTCCAGGAGCCCGGGGGCAGTGGCACGCCGGGGGGCGATGGCACCGTCAGGTCTAGCAGGGGAATACCGGTCAAATCATCAACGAAATTGTAGTCGCTCTCACGCCAGGCGCTTATCGAGAGAAAATCAGCCCAGCCCAAATCCCACTCGAAGCGCGCCATCAAACCACTTATGTCCCGCTTCTGATCGACATTAAACTGGGTTGAACAATTGCGGTCGTCATTCTTGTATTTCTGTGACATTCCCAGCTCCCAGAATACCCCCAGACCCTGCACAGCATCATCGAGGTTTTGTAAGTGACGACAGGTACCATTACTTTTATCCCTCGAATAATCCCCACCCACCAGCAGGCTCATCGTATCGGAGAGATCAAAGAGTAGTTGGGCACGCACCGCGCGCTTATCCGCATCATCCAGTTCGTCACCATTGCCCGAAGCACCTATGGACTTGCCGATATAGCGGCTGTTGGAAAGATCCCCCAGAGTCGCGATCTGGTCTTCTGTTATAACATTCTCACCATAACCGTCGCGTTGCTGGTATTGCGCCACCAGCTTTCCGGAAACAGAGTCGGTAAGGGCGCCATTTACCATGCCCTGGAAGTTGGTCATATCGTAGTTACCCGCCGAGGCGCGCAGCCGAACTTCATTTTCCTGGGAAGGCCTGCTGGTAACAATATTGATGGCACCGCCACTGGTATTTTTTCCGTACAGGGTGCCCTGCGGGCCTCGAAGAATCTCAATACGCTCGAGGTCGAAGAGATCGAAGCCCACACCACCGGTTCGGCCTATGTACACTTCGTCCAGGAAAACGCCAACCGCCTGGTCACTGGCCGCAGAGTCCGAGCTGTTGCCGATACCGCGAATGTAAATGCGCGGCTCCCCCACGTTGAACTGGTTAAAGGCTACCCCGGGTACTTTCATGGCAATATCGTTGAGGCCAGTTACCTTGCCAACCCTTATGTCGTTACCACCTATAGCCGCGACAGACAGCGGTACGTCCTGAATATTCTGGGAGCGCTTTTCAGCGGTTACCAGCACCTCTTCCAACTGCTGTGCCAGCGCCACACCAGAACAAAAAACGGGTGCCACCAGCATTGCCTGGACTATTTTTTTATTGCGGTTTGTACTCATGACCATTTCCTCTTTTTTCTTTTGGTTGTATTCACCCGGATACTATTTACCTGTGACGGGCGCGTTGTTAACACATTGATAGCTGTCGAATTTATCCGGACTCTCGCCTTCCTTCAGGCGAGCGACCGAGGGATAGCTGCAGATTGGCCGGCTGCGCAGCTCTGTTCCGCTGTCGTCCAACTGTCGCGCCACCATGAAGTCTGGTGCCCGGCCGTTTTCCACCCACTGCTCAAGTTCAAACAGCGGGTCAAAGTCATCCGGTGCGTCCGCCGGCTTTTCCCAGCAGTGCCCCCAACCCGGGACCATGAACAGGCGGGCGTTATGCTGGAGTTGCTGCAGCCCACCAGCTCGTTCCGCAGCCTGCTCGTAATATTGCGTGATCGGTTCGGGAATGATCAGCGGGTCGGACCATCCCTGGTAAATCAACAATCTGGTGTCTTCCTCAACTAAACCCGACAGGTCCGGATCGACCGCATCAGCCAACGCGGGAATGGACGAACGATTGAGCCACTCCAGCATCTGGTCGGTGCTCAGGCCCCCGGGTACATCCTGCTCGGACAAATCCTGGGCCAGCATTTGCCGGTAGCCGGCCGAGGCCATTACACCCCAGGCCGGTTGATCGTCGGCACCAAATAACCATTTATCACTGTAATTTTCAGAGCCGGGGACAACTGCCGGATAGACTGTGTCGCCCGCGCCGTTTTTGACGCCACCGTATAGTCTCGTTAGCAGCCGGGCTTCCTGTGCTGTCAGACAGTCGCCCTGTGTAGTCACATTTTCCGCGCAAACCGCTGCCGTAAATTCGATCCGGCAAGCTCGAGGGTCGTCAATGATGCCGTCGGCCAGGCCATCGATTGCATCGCACTGCGCCATCACCAGTTGTTTGATGACAGGTATCTTCGCCTGTGGAAAGCGGGACTGCTGGCCGTCCTGGTTTGTGCCTATCAGCCAGTTTCCCCACAGGCCGGCGATTCCACTCAGCTCAAAAATACTGCCACCTGCAGCGATGCCGTCGAACAGACCCGGATAGCGTTGCGCCGCCATAAGGCCCATACGCCCGCCGTTGGAACAACCGGAATAATATTTGTATCGCGGCGCCTGCTCATACATTGCAGTGGCCAGCCGGGTTCCCAGCCCTGTTACCACTGGCAAGGATTTGTAGGCCCAAAGCTCCAGTGCCTCGCGATCCTGGGCCCATTGGGTTTCCCAACTTTGGGCCTGGTGCCCACTGTCATGACTGATTGCCGCATAGCCGCGCTTGAGGGCTTCATTAATCGCATTTGAATGGCCCGGCTTGTCCGGTATCAGTGCACCACAGAATCCACCACAGCCGGCCATCATAAAACGGCCGCTCCATTTTTCAGGGAGACGCATTTCAAAGTTTATTCGCCCGTTAATGGTTCCGTTTACCCGGCAGTATTTCGGCAAGACAGTATCTTCAACCCATGCCGGTGAAGCAGTGAACACCACTCCCGAAGGCGCCACCAATGTGGAACAGGCATCGGCGGCTCTGGGCATTGCGTCAATTTCCTCGCCCGCGGCATGCCCGCCAAAGAAAAACGTGACGGCACCTAGAACAGCCAATAATGACTTCCGGAATGGCAATACCTGACTCAATACTTGATGGAGGTTCATACGCAACGAACCAGCCCTCCGTGGGCACTTATTATTCACTATTCGCCGTAGACTAGTCGCAAAGGTATTTTTATGCAAGTACATAACAGAATGATAAACCGCGCGATCGGGTATCAGCTGACTGTTGCATTTAGCTGATTTGTAGCAGCAAAAGTCTCAGCCGGGTAAGCGCGCCGCCATTGCTGTCAGAGATCTGATACCGCCCGGATCCCCGGCCGTCGCCGGCACCAGGCAGATTTCATCTGCGCCGGCGATTCGGTATTGCTCCAGCCGGGCAGCGATCGCCGCCTCGCTTCCCACCAGACCGATCGCAGCCGGCAGTTCGTCCGGCATGGCCGCCAGCAGATCCCTGGGATGCGGACGGGTGCGGGCAAATTCCACCAGTTCACCAAAGCCCGCCTCGGTGATCATTTCGGCGTAACCCGGTGCCGCCAGGTAGCCGACAATGGCACGCAATAATTGCTGAATGGCTGCCGGTGCGGGATCCACAGCACAGGTGAGCCAAACTGCTACCCGTGGCGCAGGCCTACCGCATTCACTTGCCGCCACCGTCGCCTGCTCGCGCAGGCGTGCCAGGCTTTCCGGTGTCACCATATTCAACAACATACGATCAGCACGACGGCCAGCCACGCGCACAGCGGCCGGGCCGAAGGCGGCTATAGTCAACGGACCGGTAACAGCGTCGAGACGAAGTCGATAGCCTTTGCAACTCGCCATCTCTCCACTGAAATCAACTTTCTCCCCGGCCAGCAGTCCACGTACTATCTGCGCAGTTTCATCCAGGTGCCTGGCGGTGCGTGCGCGGGCCCGACCATGCCATTGCTCTACGACCACAGTGCTGGATGCACCGAGAGCGAGGTTGACCTGGCGTCCGGTCAGATCCGCCACCGACGCGACTCCCATAGCCATCGTCATTGGCGTACGCACCGACACTGCCAGAGGTCCGATACTTAAACTGATTTGCTCGCTGCGGCTTGCCACCGCAGTGGCGAAGGCAAACGCGTCGTAGGTGGCCATTTCACCGATCCACAATTCCGGGTATCCCAGCCGGTCCGCGTTACATGCAACCTCAAGGTTCTCCCCAGCAGGACGGTCCTGCCACAGGGGTGTCACTACACTGAGTTTCATCCGGCATACCTGCTCACACCAATACCTGCCGGTGAGGGCATTTTGCGCTTGTTTGTTTGCATGCTACGGTCTACCATTTAGTCTATTTATAAAAGCCATGTAAAGTATAATACCTATCTTCCGCCGGGTGAACCCATGATTACATCGACAGCGCAGCGCATACAGGCTCTGACCCGCTCGGGCAGTTGGGGAAATGACTCTCTGCACAGTATGCTGGCACACCATGCCAGCGTGCGACCGCAACAACTGGCCGTCAGGGACCAGCCCAACCGGGAACAGCTGACAGGGACGCCACCACTATCCCTGTCCTGGGCAGAACTGGAATGGGCCAGCGAATCCCTGGCCTGCCAGTTGCAGCGCCAGGGCGTCGTGGAAGACGATCGGCTTATCGTACAGTTACCCAATGTTGCGGAACTGCTTGTTGTTTATTACGCGGCCAGCAAAATAGGCGCGATCGTTTCCCCGGTTCCGGTGCAATATGGCAGTCACGAGTTGCGGTCTATAGCCGATGCTCTTGACGCCACAGGGCTTATCACCCTGGGCCAATTCCGCAACAGCGATCTGGCGGCTGCAGCCTGCGAGGCATTGCCGGGAATTAATGCGATGGTATTTGGAGACGAGTTGCATATCGACGTCGTGGATACTGGCCAGCGCTGCACTGCTGTCGACAACGATGCAAACCGCATTCTCAGCATTTGCTGGACCTCAGGCACTACCGGCACCCCCAAGGGCGTGCCGCGCTCTCACAATATGTGGTTTGCCACCGCGCGCTGTAGCATGGCAGCGGGAAATTATAGTGCGGCTGACATCTTGCTGAACCCGTTCCCGCTGGTAAACATGGCCGCACTGGGCGGCTTTCTGTTTCCTTCCGCCCTACTGGGTTGCGCCATCGTATTACACCACCCGCTGGATCCACCGCTTTTCCTGCAACAGATGCAGGACGAAAAAATCAGTTTTACCATTGCACCGCCCGCGCTACTCAATCAATTGGCTAAAAACCCCGAGCTATGGAATCAATTTGATTTCAGCGCCCTGCGCCGCGTAGGGTCCGGCTCGGCTCCGCTAGCCCCCTGGATGATTGAGACTTTCAGCCGGGACTTTGGCAAGGAGGTTGTCAACTTCTATGGCTCAAATGAGGGCATCAGTCTCTTTGCCACGCCGGAAAATGCGGCTGAACCGGAGGTGCGAGCCGCCATGTTTTCGCAACCCACCAGTGACGCAACGTGTACCACACGGGTAACAGACCCGGACACATCACGCGAGCTCACCCGCAAGGGAGAGCGCGGCGAATTGCTGATTAGTGGCGCCACCGTTTTTGACGGCTATCTCGCTCACGACAACAATGATGTATTTGATAAAGACGGTTATTTTCGCACCGGTGATCTGGTTGAAATCTGTGGCGACAGTGGCGATTACTATCGCATCGTGGGGCGCTGCAAGGACATCATCAATCGCGGCGGCATGAAAATTTCACCGGTCGAGCTGGATGTTGCACTGGAGCAATTAGCCGGCGTGGCGGAGGCGGCAGTCTGCGCCTACCCGGACGACCGGCTGGGAGAGAAAATCTGCGCCTGCCTGGTGCTTGCGCAGGGCGCCACTGAACCCACACTCGAATCCCTACAGCAAGTTCTGCTGGAAAGCGGTTTCGCCAAATTCAAACTACCCGAACGCATTGAGCTGTTCGATCAATTGCCACGCAATGCACTGGCCAAGGTTCAACGTTTTGTGTTGCAGGACAGCGTCGCAAAGAGAGTGGAGAGAAAACCATTGTGAAAGCCTCAACTGACATCTACATCCTGGGCGGCAGTCAAACAGATTTCGCCCGCAATTGGGCGCGTGAAGGCCACGAACTGTACGACATGTTTGCCGAGTGCCTGCAGGAGGCGGTGGCCAACGCAGATATCGAACCGGCACAGATCGAGGTGGGCCACGTTGGTAATTTTGTCGCCGATCTTTTCGCCGGACAGGGACTGCTAGGCGGTTTTTTTGGCCAGGTGTTTCCAGAGCTGGCCAGTCTGCCCACGTCTCGCCATGAGGCTGCCTGTGCCTCAGGGTCTGTCGCCATCCTGTCCGCCATGCGCGATATCGAGGCAGGTCATTATGATCTCGCCTGTGTCATCGGCCTGGAGTTAATGCGCAATGTGGACGGCAAGACCGGCGCCGAATACCTTGGCGCCGCGGCCTGGCAGGGCAAGGAGGCCACTGACTGTGATTACCCCTGGCCCTTTCTGTTCGATCGACTCACGCGAGAATACGACAAACGCTACGGTATTGATGGCGCGCACCTTAACAGTATTGCCAAAATCAATTTTGACAATGCCAAAAGTAATCCCCGGGCACAAACCCGCAACTGGCAATTCCCCGACGGGGCTTTCAGCAACGACGATGAACTCAACCCCGTGATAGAAGGCTGCGTGCGCAAACAGGACTGCGGCCAGATTACCGACGGTGCAGCCTGCGTGATTCTCGCAAGTGAGTCAAAAGCCAAAGAACACGCCGCGAGGCTGGGCATCAAACTGGCGGACATCCCGCGTATCAAGGGCTGGGGGCATCACTCCGCGCCCATTCTACTGGACACCAAACTGGCGCTGAGCGCGAATGACCGGCTTATTTTCCCACACGCTAACGCCACTCTGGTGGATGCGATCAGGCGTGCCGGATTTCGTCATGTCACCGACCTCGACGGGCTGGAAACTCACGACTGTTTTTCGGTGACCGAATACATGGCAATCGACCACTGCGCGCTGACAGCGCCCGGTGAAAGCTGGAAAGCCGTGGAAGAGGGACGTATCACACGCGACGGCGACTTTCCGATCAACCCCAGCGGAGGCCTCATAGGTCTGGGCCACCCGGTAGGCGCCACCGGCGTGCGCATGGTACTGGACTGCGCGCGGCAAGTAAGCGGACGCGCCGGCGCTTACCAGTTGCCCACAGCGGAAAACATGCTGACGTTTAACGTTGGCGGCAGCACAACAACTTGCGTCAGCTTCGTAGTGGGTGTGGGCTGAGCTTCCGCGTTCTCAGTAGTTTCAATCTTTGAAAAAACCCAAGAGCAGGACACCAATGAAAGCTGTTTATATTTACGACGCGATCCGCACACCTCGCGCTCGAGCCCGTGCCGATGGTGGTCTTCACGAGCTGCGCCCACACGATCTATTGAAATGCCTGTACCACACGCTGGAACAGCGCAGTGCCCTGGACCCCGGCCTGGTAGGCGAGGTTGTACTGGGCTGCGTCACCCAACACGGCGAGCAGGCAGGCAATATTGCCAAGACCTCCAGCCTGTATGCGGGCTGGCCCAGCAGCGTCGGCGGCCTGACGGTAAATCGCTTCTGTTCATCCGGCATAGACGCCATAGCCATTGGCGCACTCAAAATCGCCGCTGAGCAGGAGCGGGCTGTAGTAGCGGGCGGTGTGGAGATGATGTCGCGAGTGCCCATGCTGGCCGACCAGGCAGCTGCATTTGTCGACCCGGAATTCGCCGCTGCCTGCCACATGCTCATGATGGGCAGCGGCGCAGACCTTATCGCCTCACTGTACGGGGTGTCGCGTGAACAGGCGGATGCCATCGCGCTGCAATCTCAGCAGCGGGCGGAGCGAGCCCGGCGGGAGGGATACTTCAAATCCATCGTGCCTGTATCCAATCCGGCCCAAGGCATAACAGTGACTGCAGACGAATGCATCCGGGCCGATACCAGCCTTGAATCACTGGCGAAGCTGCCCGCCTCCTTCGCCGGCATTGGCAGCAAGGGCATCGATGCATTGCAGTTGGCCGGTAACCCACAATTGACCGCCATTGAACACGTACACACCGCAGGCAATTCACCGGCGATGGCGGATGCCGCCGCACTCTTGCTGCTGGGTGACGCGTCACTGGGTAAAAAAATCAATGCCCGCCCGCGCGCCCGCATCGTTGATGCCGCCAGCGCCAGCGATGATCCATTGCAGGTACTGGCAGGTTGCGTGGCAGCGACTCGCAAGCTGCTGGACAGGCAGGGGCTTGATGCCACTGCGATTGATCTTTTCGAGCTACACGAAGCCTTTGCGGCCACCGTGGTGAAATGCCGGCAGGATCTGGGCATATCGATGGATAAACTGAATGTTAATGGCGGCGTCATAGCCCTGGGCCACCCGCTGGGGGCCACCGGTGCCATCATGACTGGCACCCTGCTGGACGAGCTTGAAAGACGAGGGAAGAAACGCGGTATTGTCGCTGCCAGCGGTGCGGCGGGAGCTGGCAGCGCACTGCTGATAGAGCTCGTATAGGCCATTGCGCTTGACCCTGAAGTGCGGGCCTGAAACACTGACCACTCATTTATTCAGGGTGCGCCGCCATGATCAAACGCCGCCAGCTGTTACACCTTAGCGCAGGGTTGCTTGCCAGCCATTCACTGCAGTTACGCGCCGGAGAAACCCCGGCCCCCACGCCGACACTGCCCTTGATTCAACGCCCGATACCGAGTTCCGGCGAGCTGCTCCCGGTTATGGGCATGGGTACTTCCCGCACTTTTGACACAGATGATAACGAGGCGTCCCTGACCGTTTTGCGGGAGGTCGTCGAAGCATTTTTCAACGGCGGCGGCACCGTCATAGACTCCTCCCCCATGTACGGCAACGCGGAATCCCGGGTGGGTGACATATTGCGCGCAATGCCACAGCCACCCAGGATGTTTGCGGCCACCAAGGTCTGGACCACTGGTCGCCAACAGGGCATCGCCCAGATGGATGAATCCGCACGACGCATGAATGTGAAGCAGTTTGACCTGATCGCCATACACAACCTCCAGGACTGGCAAACCCATATTGAGACGCTCAGACAGTGGAAAGAGCAGGGCAAGGTGCGCTATATCGGCATCACCACGTCTCACGGCCGCGATCACGACGCATTCATGGATGTCATGCGCAATGAACCGCTGGACTTCGTCCAGTTCACCTACAACATTGAGGATCGCACCGCGGAACAAAAACTGCTGCCGCTGGCAGCCGAGCGCGGCATCGCAACCATGATCAATCGTCCGTACCAGCGCGGCGGCCTGTTCAACAAATCACGCGGTAAGCCGTTGCCAGAGATGGCGGCGGATCTCGACGTGACGAGCTGGGGTCAGTTTTACCTCAAGTTCATTCTCGGGCACCCGGCCGTCACCAGCATCATCCCCGCTACCGCAAGCCCGTCCCATATGATGGACAATATGCGCGCCAACTTCGGGCGCGTACCCGACGCACAACAGCGTGCGGAAATGCTGCGCATTTTTGAGCAATTGTAATATGGGCCCCGCTATCGCACGGGCTAACCGGCAGGACCTCGCGGGGTGACAAATCCCCTGCAACGCTTGCTCTCACGCGCCTGTGATATCGAAGCAAATGAAGTGCGCGCCACGCTCGCCTCCTTCGCTCTCGTGTTGATTCTCATGGGCTCCTACTACATCCTGCGCCCGGTGCGGGATGCAATGGCCAGCGACTGGACAGACGCGGAAGTCAGCTGGCTGTGGACCTTCACGTTTATCTGCAGCACCCTCGCTGTGTCGCTGTATGGTGCCGCGGTTGCGCGTATCAATATTCGATGGCTGGTGCCATCGGTGTACGGCCTGTTCTCCCTCAGCTTCCTGCTGTTTTACTTCGGCTCCCGTACCCTGGCCGACCAGGTGCTGGTCGATAAATCCTTTTATGTCTGGGTCAGCCTGTTCAGTCTCTTTCATATCTCCGTGTTCTGGAGCTTCATGGCGGATACCTTTGCCCGACCCCAGGCCACCCGGCTGTTTGGTTTTATCGGTGCCGGGGCCAGTATTGGCGCGATAGGCGGGCCGGCGCTGGCCGCCGTTCTGGTGGGCGACCTCGGCACCGATCCACTGCTGCTGGTGGCAGCTGGCATGATCGCACTGGCGCCGCCGCTGGTGGTTTGGCTGCAGCACCTGAAAACAAGTGACCTCGGCAACGACAATGTCAGCGCCGGCACAGCTGCCTTCGACAACATCGGCGGCGGCTCGCTGGCCGGGTTCAGCGAATTTCTGAAAAGCCGCTATCTGTTGATGATCGGCCTGTTTATCTTCTTTTATACCTTTATCGGTTCTTTCGTATATTTCGAACTGAAAAACCTGCTGGCAGATTTTGACATTGAAGTGCGCTCACAGATCTGGGCCGGCATGGACCTGGTAGTCAACATTCTCACTGTGGTGGTTGGAGCATTCGCCACTGGCAGAATCGCGAAGCATCTGGGCCTGCCGTTCACCCTGGCCTGCATACCTGTGCTTCTGCTGGCGGGCATGCTGATGCTGGCGGCGTCTCCGGTGGCCGCAGTGGCGATAGGTGTGCAGGTCGTTCGGCGCATTGGCAATTATGCGATTTCCCGGCCGGCCAGGGAGATGCTGTTCACCGCGGTTAGCAGGGAAACCCGCTTCAAGGCTAAACCGGTGATTGATATCGTAATCTACCGCGGTGGCGACATGCTCAATGCCTGGGCGTTTACCGCCCTTACCCAGGGCCTGGGCCTGGGCCTGGCCGCCGTGGCGGGAGTAGGTGCCACCGTGGCAGTCCTGTGGGCCGCCACTGGCGTATACCTGGGGCGGCAATTCAACACCATGACCCCGGCTGAAAACCCGGTAAATTCGTCTGTGGAACCAAATAGTTAAGCCGCGGGACACTCCTTGCCTCGCCACCGCCCGCGGATAATTCCCCCCGGGTGCCAGAAGGCTATACTTGCCCTGCAATTAAACAGGGAGCATTCACCATGGCAAAAGCAGCCGACTACGGGTTGGGACCCAACACATTCCCGCGGGGCTGGTTCATTGTAGCCGAGAGCAGCGAGCTGGACGGCGGCCCGATGGCGGTGCGCTTCTTCGGCCAGGATCTGGCACTTTATCGCGGCGAAAGCGGCCGGCCGGTGATGCTGGATGCCTACTGTGCCCACATGGGTACTCACATTACCGCCAGCACCAGCGCAATGATCGTCAAAAACGGCGAGCAGATTGAAGGCGACTCTATTCGCTGCCCCTATCACGGCTGGCGCTATAATCCCGCAGGTGAGGTCGATGATATCCCCTATTTCGACGGCCCCTGCCCGAAGTCTGCCTCCATCCGCTCCTACCCGGTAATCGATAACATGGGCTGTATCATGGCCTGGTTCGATCCCGATGGGCGCGAGCCCGATTACGACGCACCTTTTTTGTCCCAGTGGGACGACCCCCAGTGGGTGCACTGGGAGCTGGACCACCTGGGAGAACTTGCCATCCACCCCCAGGAGATCCTCGACAACATGGCGGACGTGCGCCACCTGGGGCCCACCCACGGCGCGCCCAGCGAGTACTTTGAAAACGAGCTGAGAGACCATATCTGTATCCAGCGCCAGGGTGGGCCGATACAGCTCTATAACGCCTATTTACACACCACCACCTGGTACACGGGCCCCGGCATTTTATTGTCCAAGCAGATATTCGGCGACAACGAGATTTTTGAGCTGATAGCCAATACGCCGGTGGACGACGGTGTCGTAAAGTGCTGGCACGGCTGCCTGTTCAAAGGCAGTGCAAGTGAGGTAACAGAGGCAGACCGGGCGGCTCAAAAAGAAGCACAGGCGGGGGCCCTGGTCGCCTTTGGTGCCGACTTCAATGTGTGGAAACACAAGCGGCCCGCGCTGCAAATCATGCAGTTGAAAACCGACGGCCCCTTTCGTATTGGTCGCAAGTGGTACTCACAGTTTTACGACACGCCGGAGGGCGCTGCTGTCACCCGGGCTGCAGTCAACGGGATTCACCACACGCAGGGGATGGCAACGCCGGCGGATGGCAATCACAATATCGACGATGGCCTGCCGATTTAGCCACTTTGGCCCCTAAGCACACTACCAGTGAGACGCCGGATAGAACTTTTCTATAGAATGTGCCGTCCAATAGACACTTCTGTATAAATTAGACGGTTAAAGATGCTCACCATTCAGAAAATTCTGCTTGTTGCTATATCAGTCAGCTTGCTGGTGGCCTGTGCTACCAGCCCCACCGGGCGGCACCAATTGATGCTGATTTCTCCGGACGCCGCTATTGTGCAGTCCAAGCAGGCCTACCTGAGTACCGTGACTGACCTGGACAAGGAAAACAAACTACTGGACGACCCCCGGGTGTCCGACCGCGTTGCCACCATCACCGGCCGCCTGGTCACTGAGGCGGTGGCGCTATACCCCCAGAGTGCTAACTGGGAATGGAGCGTCGCGATTATTGACGACCCGGAAACCGTCAATGCCTGGTGTATGGCCGGGGGGCGCATGGCGGTATACACAGGATTGTTTGAAAAACTGAAACTCACCGACGCTGAATTCGCCCAGATCATGGGCCACGAGATCTCCCACGCCCTGGCCAACCACACGGCCGAGCGCATGTCCCGCGCCATGGCAACGTCCCTTGGCATTGTCGTCCTGGGAGTGTCCTCTGATCGCCCCGCTGCCACCATGGCTGGCGGCGCTCTGGCGGCCAAGGTCGCGCTGGAACTGCCCAACAGTCGGACCGCGGAGTCGGAAGCGGATGAGATAGGCATGGAACTGGCGGTGCGCGCTGGCTACGACCCCGATGCAGCCGTAAGCCTGTGGCAGAAAATGGGCTCTCTGGGTGGTTCCAAACCGCCGCAATTTCTCAGCACCCACCCCGCGCCGGCGAACAGGGAAACCGCATTGGCGGAGATGATTCCGGAGATGCGTAAACTCAACCCCACCGGCAAGTTGGCCAGGGTCACAGCCATAGAAATCATCAGGGACGCACCCATCCAGCCCTAGGAAACAGGCGCCGCTCCAGCGTGTGATCCGCACAAGCGGGCTACTGCGGATGCCATCCCCGGCAGGATAACTCACACCATGCGTTTGCTCTGCACAATGCGGAAGCGGTTGGCCACAAATGCCAGATCGGTGAGACAGGCATTGCCGGCGGGATTCAGGCCCGTGACGTGAAAGTCGGAATAGGCGGCCGCAAAATTAATTGGCATACCCACCAGATTACAGGCCACAGAAGCGCCAGCATCGTGGTAAGCACTCACTGCGCGATCCAGAAACTGCTCGTTAACGGAATACACATGGGAGGTAATCGCCCCGCGCTCCCGCGCATTGGTGGTGGCGTCGAGCAGGCATTCATCGATATCGCGGCCCTTGATAACGAACGACACAGGCCCGAATATTTCATCCCGGTAGATATCGCGAGCCGCCGACGTCACCTCCAGAACCAGGGGCGAGGCCGTGCGAGCGCCCGGAAAATCCGGATAATGCAGCGGTGCAGAATCCCGCAACAGCCGCCCGCACTCCCCCGCCAAATCGCGATAGCGATCAATGGTTGCAAGAATGGCGGGGTCTACCAGAGTGCCGCAAAGTACCTGGGGATTTTCCAGGTGCTTGTCCACCGCAGCCACGAGGGCGGCGGCCACCTCATCAAAACTGACCCGTACCCCGGCGGCCAGGATACCCTCGGCAGGAATGTGGATATTCTGTACGCTGGTACACATCTGGGCCGATGCCTGGCACAGCGAGTGAGCGATGGCCGCCACCACGGCTTGCAGGTTCTCAACAGACTCAAGCACTACCGAGTTGCAGCCGGCGGTTTCCGTGTAGACCAGCTTGTCGCTGCAGTTCTTCTCAATCCAACCACCAAAAACGGGGCTGCCGGTAAAATCGACAATCGCGGTCGCCGGGTGCTCCAGCAGCGCCATGGTGGCAGGCTCCTCCCTGGTGTCGGCAACCATAGTCACAAGATTGGGATCAAATCCGGCTTCCTCCAGCACCGCCCGGCAGACACTGACAACCATGGCTACCGGCAGTATGGCGCTTGGATGTGGCTTGAAGACCACCGGATTGCCTGTGGCGAGACTGGCGCACAAGGCCGGATAACCGTTCCACAGGGGGAATGTCGCGCAGCAGATCACCACCGCAATTCCCCGCGGCACGAGGTGGTACTGTTTTTGCAAACTCGCCGCGCCACCCTTGCCAAACTGGCGCTCCCAGCTGGCTGTAGCGGGAATATCGGCCATCGCCTTGCTGGCATAGGCCAGCGCCTCCAGCCCCCGGTCCAGCGCATTCGCGCCACTGCCGGCAAAGGCCATAATGTAGCTTTGGCCACTGGTGTGCATGGTGGCGTGGGCGTTTTCAAACAGTTGGCCGGCGCAGCGATCGAGAATCTCCAGGCAGATACCCATCCGGGTCTCAGCAGCGGTCGCTCGCCAGCCCGGCATTGCCGCGGCTATAGCCTCGTACAATATCGGCACGTCCATCCGAGGATAAGTAATAGCAAGGGGTTCGCCGGTATAGGGCGACACTTCAGCGCCGGTACGCCCCACCTCGCCTGGTTGTGTCAGGGGGTAGTCCGTTGCCAGCAGAGCGTCGAACCGCGCCTTACCTGCCAGCGGTTTTTCCCGGCCGTGAATTTTACTGCTGGGGCTTTCGGGGTACGCCGTCCAGGAATAGCGCTTGTTACAGGCGTCCAGCGCCTTGTCCAGCGTGTGCCGGTGTTTCTCGAATAAATTGGTCATGACGTTAGCCGTACAGGTCCTCGCCGCGAGCCCAGGTCGCGTGAAAACCAAAGGGTACGCGATGCGGCATGGTCACCCGCGCCACCGGGCCCTTTGCCACATCGGTGGCATCGAACACCAGGCAATGCGATTGCCAGGTATTGCTGTCGGTTACCAGGGTTATCACATAGCCATCGTCTTCGGCTGAGCTTCTGTCTGCCCCGGGCTTGGACGCGAATACCGCCTCACTGCCGAACACACCCGGGCCGTAATCCCACTGGGTGTGTTGCCCGGTATCGTTATTGTATTTCACCAACCCGGTGAAACGCAGGGTATAGCCACCCTCGTGCAGCAATGGAATACGCTGGTGATAGGAGTATTTGCTCTTCACCCCATGAAAAATGGGATTCGACTTGTTGAATTCAGTATTGAGATCATCGATATCGCCCTCGCGTACCTCGCCCGTTTTCAGGTTGAAACGCCAGCGATAGGCATTCGCTTCCAACCGCATATAAGCCAGCATGGACGCCAGCTCCCCCTCGCCTGACTGTGCATCGGGCATGGGGTTGAGGGAGCGACAGCCGTCCATCACCACCCAGTCGCCCTCTTCCCAACTGTTGGTAACGTGCAGAATGTAACAGGGCTGGCATTCGAACCAGCGCACTTCGCTGCTCTGCCCCCGCCGCGGAATGATGCCGAAGCGCGTGGGTATATCCCGGTGGAAGGTGAGTACGCGATACTTGTGCCGGCGTAATACTTCCATATCGTGAAAAAAGGGCAGGTCGTGCAGAATGGCATAATTGGTGGTAAAGCCGATGTCGTGGGGCAGGCGCGGCCCGGGTAGATCGATATTGACCTCGTGCAAAAGCTTGCCAGCAGGGTCGGCAACACCATAGGTCAGAAATGGCGGCTCATCGCCGTAGTCAAAGAACAACAATTCACCGGTGCTCCAGTCTACCTTGGAGTGCGCGGACATACGCCGTTGTTGCCTGCCCTGTAAATCAAAATGACTCTTCGTCTCTAATGTCTTGCTGTCCAGGCGATAAGGGTCACCGGCGTTGTACCACAGGCTCATCAGGTCGCCGTTATACCAGAACACGTCGGTATTGGACGTATCCTTGATGCCAAAACGGGAGACATTGTAATCGAACGGCCCCATAACACCCGGGGAAACAGACTTGCCGGAGGCCCGCTCATCCCTCAGAGCGGCGGTCTGCACGTACCGGTTACGGTAGGCGGCCTTGCCGTCCTGGAAGTAAACACCGTGCACCATGCCATCACCGTCAAAGGGGTGATAGCGGTTCTTTGGCGGGAACACCGGGTTGGGGCCGTTGCGGAAATACCCTCCAACAAGGTCGGCGGGCAAGTCACCGATAACTTCCAGGTTATCAACGCTCATTTCATCCAGCGTGGGAGCACACACTCCATGCAGGTAGGGGTTGTCGAGATCGTATATCCACTGGGGCGCGTCATCGAAGTGAGTCACCTCCCCCATACAATGCTCGGTTGTAGGATAAGTGCGCATCGTCTTTGCAACCGCCATGTATCTCTCCTGTTCTGGGCGCGGAACTACCGATAATTTTGAAGTATAGATATTTGGTTCTTTTATGCAAGCTTATTTACACAAACCATCGGACCGGTAGCTATGGGTTACAAGTAAGGTCGCGTTGCTATCAGCCGGGAGCGCAGAGCTATAACCCCACGCCAAAGCGGGCAGCCAGGGTGACCGTTCTCGAATCCATCTCCAGCTTGAGCCGGCGTAACTCCTGCGCGAACTGCTCCGCCGCGGGACTCATGCTACGGCCCTTAAGATAAATTATTCCGGAATGCAGCCGCGGAGCCGGCTTGCCCGTGTCGAGAAGTTTCATGCTGCCATCGAGCAGCTCGCTGGCCACATGCCCCAGCGTCGCCAGGGTAATTCCGTCGCTGGCCAGCACCATGCGACGTGCGGCGGCAAAGGTTGCCACATCTATTTTCACCCGGAAAGGGGCTGCCGGGCGTGTGCTACTCCGTGCTGTAACCGGGTCTAGCAGCAGGCGATTGATATGATCTGGCACTCGATTTCCGACAAGAGGGTAGTCGGCAAAATCGACCGTACGAACGCGTGTCTTGCCGGCCAGAGGGTGCTGACTGCGACAGACAAAGAACAGATGATCCTCCATCAAAAGTTCTGCTGTGAAGCGGTCATCATCCACCACATCGCTAAGGTCGGCTACAGCCAAATCGGATTCTCGCTCCAGCAGGTGGTCGGAAACATCAGACCAGTCAGCCTCTCGCATTCGACAGGTAACATCGGGAGCGTGCCTCATCATGGCTGCCAGTGCGTCCGGTACCAGAGCATCCCCGGGAAAAGGCCCTGTGGACACCACCAGGGAGCCGGAGCCAAGTCCGAGAAAGTCGGCCAAAGCCCGCTCCATATCTTCGCCCTCCTGCAGCACACGCCGGCCACGCTCCAGCAATATCTCACCCGCTGGCGTCAGCTGCACACCGGATGGGAGGCGATCAAAAAGTTCCACTGCAAGTATCGCCTCCAGCGCCTTAATGCTTCGGGTGAGCGCCGGCTGGCTGATGTGCAACTGTGCTGCGGCCAACCTGTAATTACCGTGGACTGCCAGAGCCCGGGCATGGGCCAATTGACGAAAGCTCATTCTCATAATTTTTTATTATCAATAAGTGATTAATATTGCATTGGCATTATAGCCACCTTCGTCCTAGATTGATGTATTAGCAGATACATTCGCGTAGGTATAACAAACGCAACACCCCAAACCGAGGGATACAATCGATGATAATGAGAATATTCAGCGGCTGCTCCGGCAGACCGAAAAGCGGCGCACCGCGCCCCTCCCGCCTGACGGCGGGGCTCATTGCAGGCCTGGTAGCGCTGGCGACGGCAGCGGCGAACGCCGCCGACAAGCCCAATATCCTGGTGATCTGGGGCGACGACGTGGGCCAGTCCAATATCAGCGCCTACACCATGGGCCTGATGGGCTACCGCACACCCAATATCGACCGTATTGCCAACGAGGGCATGATCTTCACTGATTATTACGGGGAGCAGAGCTGCACCGCCGGTCGCTCCTCCTTCATCATGGGCCAGTCAGTATTCCGTACCGGCCTGAGCAAGGTCGGCCTGCCCGGTGCAGAGCTGGGTATGCAGAAGGAGGACCCCACCATTGCCGGTATGCTCAAGAATCAGGGCTATGTCACCGGCCAATTCGGCAAGAACCACCTGGGCGACAAAGACGAAATGCTGCCGACCAATCACGGCTTTGACGAGTTCTTTGGCAATCTCTACCACCTGAATGCGGAGGAGGAGCCGGAAAACTTTGACTATCCCAAGGATCCGGCGTTTCGCAAGAAATACGGTCCGCGCGGCGTAATCCGCTCCTCTGCCGACGGTAAAATCGAAGATACCGGCCCGCTGACCAAAGCGCGCATGGAAGTTGTCGACGATGAAACTTCCGCCGCGGCAATGAAGTTTATCGACAAGGCGGTGAAGGACGACAAGCCCTTCTTTGTCTGGTGGAGCGGCACCCGCATGCATTTTCGCACCCACGTAAGCGACGCAAAAATGGCAGAGGCGCTGAAGCAATACCCACGGGCCGACGAATACACCGCGGGTATGCTGGAGCACGATGCCCATATCGGACAGTTCCTCAAACAACTGGATGATCTTGGCATCGCCGACAACACCATTGTGTTCTACTCCACTGACAACGGCCCGCATCTGAACACCTGGCCGGATGCGGCCATGACCCCCTTCCGCGGCGAGAAGAACACCAACTGGGAGGGCGGCTGGCGCGTGCCGTCCATGGTGCGCTGGCCCGGCAACATTGAAGCCGGCTCGGTATCGAACGAAATCATGCACCACATGGATTGGTTTCCCACCTTCCTGGCTGCCGCCGGCGACCCGAATGTAAAAGAGCAATTGCTGAAAGGTAAACGTGCTATCGGCCGCAACTACAAGGTGCACCTGGACGGTTACAACTTCCTGCCTTTCCTCACCGGGAAGGCCGATGTGGGCCCGCGTAACGAAATTTTCTACTTCACCGACGACGGTGACCTGTCCGCACTGCGCTACAACGACTGGAAGCTGATCTTCATGGAGCAGCGCGTACAGGGCACTTTGCAGGTGTGGTCTGAACCTTTCATCCCGCTGCGCATTCCGCTCATGTTCAACCTGCGTCGCGATCCCTACGAACGCGCCCAGCTCACCTCCAACACCTACTACGATTGGTTGATCGATCGCGCCTACCTGCTGGTGCCGGCCCAGGATTATGTCGGCCAATTCCTCGCCACCTTCAAGGAGTTTCCGCCGCGTCAAAAAGCGGCCAGCTTCTCGCTGGATCAGGTGATGGAACAGCTCTCAGACCCTGGTGGAGCTCAGTAAGTGAGCAGTTTGCACTTTCCTGAAAAGGCCTCTTCGGAGGCCTTTTTTATTTCTCCATAGCCTCTCGGCCCGTTTCCGCATCTGCTTGCATCAGGCTATCATGGGTCGCACCAAAACAACCCACGAAACAGACAGCAGCCATCCATGCAAGCACTCGCACACTTCAGTGAACACCTCACCAGACTCGTCCCGGCCGTGGGGTCCGACGATTTCCCAATGCGTCTGGTTGCGATGCTCAAGCAAATGGTGCGCTGCGATGACGCGACCATTATTGTCTATCCCGGTACGGATCTTCCCGTCGTCGAATATTTTGAGGTACCCAATGGGGCCGAGAACTCTACCCTCGACATTTACGCGAAAGGCGCCTTCCTGCTGGACCCCTTTTATCTCGCTGTGAGCAGGGACAGGGCCTTCGGTGTCTTTCGACTGAGCGAACTCGCCCCCAAGGACTTCAAAAGCAGTGATTACTACAAAAACTGGTATCGCAATTGCGGCTATCAGGATGAGTGTGGCTATCTTATACAGACCCGGGCGGAGGGGTTCATCAATATCGCCCTGGGGCAGACCACAGCGGGCGCCACTTTCTCCAAAGGAGAAATAGCCATTCTGCAGGACATTCAGCCCACAGTGGAAATGCTCTGCCGACAACACTGGGAGGATGCCGTGACAAGATCCCCGGGTGTCAACCTACGGGGCAAACTGCACGCCGCTTTAACCGATTTCGGCAGCAGCCTGCTCACCGAGCGGGAGGCACAGGTGATCAACCTCGTGCTGCACGGGCACAGCACCAAAACACTCGCAGATAAATTATCCATCTCCATGGAAACCGTCAAGCTGCACCGAAAACACGCCTATTCCAAGCTGGAGGTCAGCTCCCAGGCCGAGTTGTTCTATCTCTTCCTCGACTCGCTTATGAGCGCCGGTGACTATGACGGCGGCGACACTCTGGTCGCTTATATGCAGGCCCCGGTGACTCGATTAAAGAGCAACTAAGCTGGGCAAGAATAGGCTGCGGACCCGCAGTCTGTACACGGGCTATAACTGGCCAATTTCAACACTCGAAGATTGGCGCTCTCAAAGTGCCTTTTTTATTTTCGACTGGCACGCATATAGAGAAACTGCAAAGCCAGTGCCGCGCCCGCCAGGGCCGTAATCTGGGCGTGGTCGTAGGCCGGAGCCACTTCAACCACATCGAAACCGACAATATTGAGATCGGCGATTCCCTGCAAAATCTGTAACACCCGGGAGCTGCTCATACCGCCGACAACCGGCGTCCCTGTTCCCGGCGCGAAGGCGGGGTCCAGACAATCGATATCGAAGGTCAGGTAAACCGGACCTTCGCCAACCCGGGCGCGAATGGCATCTACGGTGTCTGTGACAGGCTGTTCATTGGCCTGGTGGGCATTCACCACCTGGAACTCATGATCCGCATAATCGTACTCTGTGCGGATGCCGATCTGGATAGAGCGTGACGGGTCGATTAATCCTTCCTGTGGCGCCCGATGAAACATGCAGCCGTGGTTGTATTTTTCCTCATCCGCATAGGTATCCGTATGGGCGTCAAAGTGTATCAGGGCCAACTTGCCGTGCGTCCGCGCATGACCACGCAGCAAAGGCAGAGTGACAAAGTGATCTCCGCCGAAGCTGATCAGCGTTTTTCCAGCGCCAGTGATCTCAGCCGCCTGCTCCTCCACCCTGGCCAGCATGTCCTCGCTATCTCCGTACATGAAATTCAGGTCGCCGAAATCAATGGCTCGCAGCCGGTCTGCAAGGGCAAAGCTCCAGGGCCAGTGCTGCTGCTCCCAACGCAAATTGGCGCTCGCCTGGCGGATTGCATTTGGCCCGCCGCGTGCGCCGGCCCGGCCACTGGTGCCCAGGTCGTAGGGAATCCCCATAATCACCGCGTCGATATTGTCGGCGCTGAAATTGCGGCTCAAAGGTAAACCGAGATAACTGAAAACATTGAAGTAGATGGATTCTTCGTCAAAGGGGAAGGCATTATCTGTCATGGCGAGCTTTCCTTGATATCGTCTTTAAAGGCAGGCGTCATATTCCAACGGCGTAACCTGGCTGTCGAAATCGGCCATTTCCTGGCGCTTAAGCACCGAGTAGACATGCTGGAACTCAGCACCGAGGTTATAGCGGATGAAAGCGGAACCCTCAAACTGCGCCAGGGCATCCGGCCAATAACGCGGCAGACTGGGTTCCAGCTGTTCATAGGCGTTGCCCTCCAGCGGGGGCGGTGCGGACAAGGTATTCTCGATGCCGTGCAGCATTCCGCTGAGAATAGCTGCGATAACCAGGTAAGGGTTGGCATCTGCCCCCGCCACCCGGTGCTCAATTCGAGTTGCCTGTGGCGTATCCGCAGGAATACGCACGGAAACGGTGCGGTTCTCGTATCCCCAGCACGGGGCCAGCGGTGCATAGCTGCCATGCTGGAAGCGCCGGTAGGAATTCAGATTGGGGGCGAACAGCAACATGCTGTCGGCCATTGTCTCAAGACAACCGGCCACCGCATGTTGCAACAAGTGAGTCCCTTTGCCGGTGCCGTCGTCAAAGGCATTGTTGCCCTGCTCATCCAACAAGCTGCAGTGCACATGCATACCGTTGCCTACCAGGTGCCCGAAGGGCTTGGCCATAAAGGTGGCGCGCAGTCCGTGCTTACGGCTTACAGCCTTGATCGCGCGCTGCAGCATCATGGCCTGGTCTGCAGCAACCAGCGCATCCGGATTGTGATAGAGGTTAATCTCGTACTGGGACGGCCCGGATTCCTTGATCAACGTATCGACGGGCAGCCCCTGGACTGCACAGGTATCGCGTATATCGTGCATCAGCCCGGACATGCCTTCCATCATTTCCAGGCCGTAGGTCTGCCCTCCGGCCAACCGCCCTCCCACGCAATCGGTCTGTGTGTGCACCGGCTGCCCCTTGTCATCGAGTTCGTCGTGGAAAAGGTGGAACTCCATTTCACTTGCCACAACGGGGGTCAACCCAAGCGCAGCAAAACGCTTCATCAGGGAGCTGAGAATGTGCCGGGTGTCATAAGCACAGGGCGTGCCGTTTATTTCCATCATCGAAATGACTACCTGCGCGGTAGGGCGCTCGGCCCAGGGTACTACCGACAGGGTGCGAAGATCGGGCTGGCAAAAGCCATCGTTGTCGCCGGTTTCGAATACCAGCACCTGGGCGTCCCTGCCCCATACATCGAAAGCCAGAGAGCTCATGGGCAACTTGAGTTCACCCGCTAACACTTTGTGTATCTTGTCTCGGGTCAACCATTTGCCCCGCAAGCCACCACAAACGTCCGGCAGGACTATCTCGAAAATCTCTATTTCCGGATGCTTCTTCAGAAAAGCCTCCAGAATTGCCTCGTCGACCATTTGCTGATTTCTCACATGCTGTAAACAAAACACCACTTTAGGGGTAATCCCCCCCACTGGCGACTATGACACACTATTAAACTCCGCTGGCCATGAATGGGCCATAACACTTGAGGGTAGGCCTCCCCAATTCCAGCGAACCATTCACAACCAGGAGATAGCTGCCATGAATCCGCAAGCCGACACCCAGCGCCTGCAAGATCTTGACAGGGCACACCACCTGCACCCTTTTACCGACCTGCAGAACTATAGCGAACACGGTGGGCGCATCGTGTCTCGCGCGGAGCACATCTATATATACGATAGCGACGGCCACAAAATGCTCGACGGTATGTCGGGCCTGTGGTGTTGTAATCTGGGTTACAGCCAGCAGAGCATCAAGGATGCTATTACGGCCCAGTTAAATGACCTGCCCTTCTACAATAACTTTTTTCGCTGTTCGAACCAGCCAGCAGTTGAATTGGCCAGCGCCCTGGTTGAGATTACTCCACCGCATTTCAATCATGTGTTCTTTACCAACTCGGGTTCCGAGGCAAATGATACCAACCTGCGGTTGGTGCAGCGTTACTACGGATTGCTGGGCAAGCCGGGTAAGAAGCATATTATCAGCCGGCGCAACGCCTACCACGGCTCCACCATAGCTGCGGCGTCGCTCGGCGGCATGAGCGCCATGCACGAACAGATCAACGGCCTGGATTACGTTCACCACATCAACCAGCCCCATTGGTTCGCTGAGGGTGGCGACGACAGCCCGGATCAGTTTGGGCTTCGAGTAGCCCGGGAGCTGGAGGCCAAAATTGATGAACTGGGCCAGGAGAATGTCGCAGCCTTTATCGCCGAACCGGTGCAGGGCGCGGGCGGTGTGATTATTCCGCCTGACACCTATTGGCCGGAAATCAAGCGCATCTGCAAGGAGCGGGACATCCTGCTTATCATGGACGAGGTCATCTGTGGTTTTGGCCGCACCGGCAACTGGTTCGGTTGCGAGACATACGACCTGGAGCCTGACCTGTTGACGTTCGCCAAAGCCATTACCAACGGCTATATCCCCCTGGGTGGCGTGATGGTGGGTGACAAGATCGCCGATGTGCTGCTCTCCGGCGGCGGCGAGTTTGCACACGGCCTCACGTATTCAGGTCACCCCGTTGCCTGTGCCGCCGGGCTGGAGACGCTGCGCGTACTGCGAGACAGCGACATTATCCGCATCTCCGGCCAGGAGATTGCGCCCTACTTCCAGCAGCGCCTGCGCACCTTGCTGGACCATCGTATTGTGGGCCAGGTTCGCGGTCGCGGCATGTTCGCAGCACTGGAGCTGGTGCGGGACAAGGGCTCCCGTGAGCGCCTTGCGCCAAATTCGGAAGGCGCCGTATTCTGCCGGGAGTCCGCCAACGACGGCGGCCTGATGGTACGACAAACCGGCGATGCCATGATCATGGCCCCACCGCTGATATGCAGCAAAGCGGAGATCGACAGTCTGGTGGATATGCTCACAGTCGCACTGGATAAAACAGCCGACCACTACGGCGTTGCCTGAAGACTTCCCCGAGTCCGACGCAAGTCGGACTTTCATAATTCCCTAATAAAGAATATTGTCTGGTATTTTGGGCGCGTCCCCACTTCAGGAGAATCGATGAACGCCAAAATCCAGGTAGAGAAGCCTCTGGTCATACTCCATGGCGATGAAATGGCGCAAATCGCCTTCGAGCGGATACTCGAACAGTTTGTGACCTCGCGCCTGGATATCAAACTGGTGGAAATTGACCTGACGGCAGAAAACCGCCTCACCACCAATGGTCAGGCGGTACGCGACGCGATCGCGGCGTTAAAAACCCACGGCGTGGGCATCAAAAACGCCGGCATGACGGTCAATCGGCAACAGCTGGACGAGTTACTGATAAAACACCCGGGTATCGTGGAGGCGGAGCTAGACAAGCTCGCCACCAAATCTCCCAATGGAGCCATCCGTAAAGGGATCGGCGGCAATATCACCCGCGAGGACATTCAGTTCCGCAACCTGCGCATCAATCCCCCGGACTGGATAGGCCGTGATATTGAAGTGATGACCATGGAAGGTGGGGGTATCAAGCACAGCCACAGCGAACTGTCCAAAGCCACCGGCGTGGTAAAGCTGATGTTTGTAGGCTCCAGCGGCGACCCGGTGGAACTGCACCGCCGCACTATCAACAAGGGTGACCCGTGGTTGCTGGCAAGCAATGATATCGACGATGTCACTGCCTGGGCCCACGCCTTTTTCCAGCGTGCACTAGAGGACAAGCGCGACGCCTATCTGGGATTGAAAGATACTGTCATCGGCGGATACGATGGTGTGATGCGCAGCACCATCGAATCAATATACGCCGCGGACTACAAGACCCGCTTCAAAGAGGCCGGACTCAACTATTACTACGAGCTGATCGACGCACAGGCTGCGCGTATCGTAGCCAATCCACCCGAGCGCGCCCTGTGGGGTGTGCCGGACAATAATACCGGTCGGAAGTTGTACAAACTGGTGGGCGAGCTGAAGCGCTACGGCATACCCTCACGCAAGTTTCACGTGTCGCTGTCGCGCATGAGTGCCGGGGGCGGTGACCAGTACGGCAGTTTTAATATGCCAATGGCAGAAGATGGCATTCTCAAGGTCATTGTCGATGGCGAGGAAAAACATGCGCGCAGGGTAAAGAAAAATGACCCGGTGCTGCTGATGTCCAACGACTTACAGGCCATCACCGACTGGGTGAGCCAGGTGTTTCGCGATGCATCGCACAAGGGCAAGGAAGTATATTTTGGCCTTAAGCGGGAATACATGGAATACGATGAGGTGTTCAGCACGGCCATTACCGACGTGCGCCACCAATTAGCAAAGTCCGGCACCCAACCACCTTCCTTTATGATCATGCGTCCTTCCAGCCAGCTCAAAAAAATGATTACCGACCCGCCGAGGAATGCACTGTACCCGGCACAGAATCTGGACGGCGATATCTTCTCTGACATATCGGCAGCCCTGGGGGGCAGCCTGGCCACCGCCAGCTCAATCATAGAAAGCAAAGACGGCACCATGCTGTACGAGGCGCCCCACGGCACTGCCCACGACCTGTATCTCCGCTACCAGGCCAGCGATGGCAAGGAGGCGCATTTTAATTCCTCCGCCCTGATCTATGCACTGGCCAACGCTCTGGAGACTCTCGCCCAGCGAGAGAATAACGGGCCACTGGCGGCCTACTCCTACAGCTTGAAAGAAGCGCTGATCGAGACCGTCGCCAAGGGCACGATCACAGGCGATCTCAAGGGAAAAACGCTGGACCCAGATTCAGAAAACGTGGTGGATATGTACGGCTTCCTGGATGCCGTGGAACAAGAACTGGACAAGTAATCGCGTTGCCACTGCCGCCCGGTAAGCTCCAGAGCGGCTATTAGCCCAGCACGTCGTCCGCCACAAAGTACTTCGGATTCTCAATCACATCGAGCTCTACCCTATTGCCCGCCCTGCGAAGCAGGCGCCGACACTCATCGCTCAGCGATGGTCCTCTCGCGGCTCAAATAGATGGACCAATCGGTGGCGAGATTGTTCTTATGCGACCAGAGGAAGGGCGCGCGTTCTAGTGGATGCATGTAGCCGGTACAATCCGGTGTCCTCTCACTGTGAGGATGTCACAGTGAGAGATCGGCAAAATAATCCCCCGGCATACACACGACTGTTTAGAGGACGACCAGTATGAGCAAAGAACGGCAGGTACTGAGCAAGCAAAATCTTGGCATTACGGAAGGGCTGCCGCTGCAGGCCGCGGAGGGAGGAATTGAGGATCTGCGCAAGGACATCCAGCGCCTGATGGATATGGAGGCTATCCGACAGCTCAAATACGCCTACTTCCGCTGTGTAGACACGGCAAATCTGGAAGAACTGGCCACCCTGTTCCATGAGGATGTGAGCGTGCACTTTATTGGCGGCAGTTACGAGTGGGAAGTGCAGGGCAAACAGGATTACGTAAACAACATCGCTATGGCTTTCAGCAAAGAGGCCGTGGGCCAACATAACGCGCATCATCCTGAGATTCAGATGCTGAGCGAGACCGAGGCCACCGCCATCTGGTACCTGGAAGACAATATGTGGATTCTCAACCACAATGCCCGAACACGCGGCACTGCACTATACTGGGACCGCTATCTTAAAATAAACGGGAAATGGCTGATAAAAGACACTCGCTATGAGCGTATCTACGAGATTAATGACCAGCTCGAGTCGCGCCCCAATCTGAGCTCACATTATCTGGGCACTCACGGCGGCGACCCCCAGTTCTAACAGCCGCACAACAGGAGAAATGGCATGAAGCTACGCTACAAGGTGCTCAACGGAACCCTTCTCCTGCTTGTAGTCGCACTGGCGGGGTTGGCGCTAACCCTCAGCCATAACTCCGGGTGCAAGCCTGTAGCCGACATTGCCAATGGCTCGACAGCGATGCAGGCGATAATTTACAACTGTTACGGGCCACCAGAGGTACTCAAACTCGAGAAGGTCGCAAAGCCGATACCCGCCGATGACGAGGTACTGGTAAAAGTTCATGCGGCCGCCGTCAACCCACTGGACTGGCACTACATGCGAGGCGCTCCCTACTTTATGCGCCTGATGTCTGGCATTGGTGCTCCCGGGGATCACCGCTTCGGGGTAGATTTCGCCGGCACAGTTGAGTCGATTGGCAGCAATGTCACGAAATTCAAGCCTGGCGACGAGGTCTTCGGAGGCGGGCCGGGCGCCTTCGCGGACTACCTGGTGGCAGGAGAAAATCGCGCACTGGCATCGAAACCCACCAATATGACATTTGCGCAGGCCGCCGCCCTGCCTATCGCCGCCGTCTCTGCCCTGCAGGCACTTCGTGACGCGGGGGAAATTCAGCCGGGCATGCAGGTGTTGGTCAATGGCGCCTCCGGCGGTGTTGGCACGTTTGCCGTGCAAATTGCCAAAGCTTTCGGCGCCGAAGTGACCGGTGTCTGCAGCACCCGAAATATCGAGCTGGTGCGCTCACTGGGCGCCGACCACATCGTGGATTACACGCTGGAGGATTACACCCAGGGCAAGAAGCAATACGACCTGATCATTGATAATGTCGGCAATCACTCACCGCTCGCCAATAGACGGGCCATGACCCCCGATGGGACTCTGGTCATGGTGGGCGGCCCCGGTGGAAACTGGATAGGCCCCTTGATACGCCCGCTACAGGCCGCACTGCTATCGCCCTTCGTCGATCAGCAATTTGTGCTGTTTCTCGCTGAATTAAATCAGACTGACCTGCAACTTCTCGCGGAGCTTGGTGTGTCCGGTAAAATTTCCCCGGTGATAGACCGCAGTTACCCGCTGGAAGATGTCCCCGACGCCATTCGCTACTCGGAGTCAGGCAGGGCTCAAGGCAAAATCAGCATCGAAGTAGACTAGGCCGGAAACAACGAAATTCTGCGCAATTGCCCCCTCGCCACCATCCAGTGTCGAGGCGGGGTTTCAGCTGCCAAGGTATTCCTGCAGCCGAGCTTCCGCCTGGTCACCAAACAGGATGTCACAGGCTTCACGCAAGCCGGGCGCTTGCACAAACTCCTCCCGCCGCACCACCAATTCAATTTTTGAGCGTCGGCGCATAAAGTCTTCAAGGGTAACAATCATCTCCCGGCGCGCTGCCAATTCAATTTCGCACCGGGTGTATTCTGCGTTCTCAATAAGCAGGTCTGCGCAGCTCTCATCCTCACGAATGCGCTCCAGCAGCCCGAATGCGCTCTCGCCATAGCGACGCCAGAAACGCTCTGAAAGCGGTTCCGATGAACTGGGGTCGGTCAAACTGTCCAGGTTCATCAACCTGGCTTGCAGCATAAACTCGGCGCGGGACTCTGCTCCGGCTTCGCCATACCAGCGACGATTCGGTGTCGGTACCTTTACACCCAGGCGCTTTACATGCGCGATCACTTCCTCGCCCACATTCAGGCAATCGGTGAGCTTGCCGCCAAAAATACTCAGGTGGCGCCTGCCTTCATCCACCTCGATTACATGCTTGCGCGACAGGGCGACCCAGTCGGCCTCACCGCCGGCACCGCTGATGGCGAGGGGTCTCACTCCCACCCGCTCTGCAATAATGCTGGCCCGGGTGAGAGGGGGGTCGAGGTCCAGCAGGGCATTGGCATTCGCCAATAAAAAATCCCTATCCTCGTCGGTGACATCTACTACGGGATCATCCACCTGGGTATCGGTGGTGCCTATACAAGTTGTTGGGCCCATGGGAATCAGGAAGAAAAGCCGACCATCACTGGCAAAAAAGGTAAGAACACGCTTGTTGTCCGTGATCCGGTCAACAATGAGATGCACCCCTTTGGAAAACAGGTGCCGGTACTTTGTCGTTTCGCCTGATCGGGCATTCTGTGTATCCACATAGGGCCCACAGGCATTGACCACAACCCTGGAGCGAATCTCGATGGCCCTGCCGCTGACGACATCCCTGGCGCTGGTCAGCCACATGTCACCTTCCCGCCTGGCGCCGTCAGACTCCACATAGTTGGCGGCGATACAGCCGTAGTTAAGGCTTGTGCGAACAAAGTTGAAAACAAACCGGGCATCATTGTCATAAAGATAGCAATCAGAGTACTCCAGGCCTCCGGCCGCCCCGCTGGTATTAATCACCGGCTCGGTCTTTTCAAGTGACGCGGCGCTGATATAGCGCGGGGCTCTGGTCACGAAGCGACCCATGATCCAGTAGAGGACACTGCCCAGGAATATGAAAAATGGGGGAAAGCGAAAGCCTTTCTGAACCGTGGTAAAAAAACGGATCTCCTTCACTGTAGAAGGATATGCCCGCATAAGTTTGTTGCGTGACTTGCACAATTTGTTGACCAGCAGGTACTCATGGCTTTCAAGATATTTGATGCCTCCCCAGGCAAGATTCGATGAGTTGGAGCTGACACCACTGGCGAAATCTCCGCGGTCAATCAATGCTACACGCACGCCGCTGCCAGCAAGGGCAGCCGCCGCCACCGCACCATTGATACCGCCGCCGACGATGAGTACGTCATAGTCCTGGTTTCCCAGTTTCTCTACATTGCTCTCGCGCAACGAAATCGCCATGCTAAATGTCTCTCCGTATGAGGGCTCTTACTTTACAGCCTCCAAAACCGCTCGCACAGACCAATAAAATGGCGCGCGCTGGCGCTGGGCTGCAGACCGGCTCGATAGTAAAGCCCCACCTCTTTTGCGATGCTGCCAAAAGACACATCGTCCATGATATGGAAATCAGCGCAAGCCGGATGTTCCCTGAGCAGCTTGCGATCAATAAATGTCACACCCATGCCCTCAGCAACCATGTGTATACGCAGCGACAGGCTGTTAACTTCCCAGACCGTGCTGAACTGGTCGCGAATGCGCAGAATAGATGGCCGCATGTCGGGATTGTCCAGAGCCGACGTTATCAGCGGGGTGAGCTTAAGCGCTTTTTCGTCGCCCTGTACCATCTGCGGATAGTTGGCGTGCCGGGGGCTCACCACCAGATGACGGGAATCGCTGTACAGCGGAATGGTGGTAAAGGCGGACATTTGCTTCTGGAAGGGCCCCAGCCCCAGTTCAACAGCACCGGACAATACCTCCGAGATAATACTTCGACCCGGCAGCTCTGCTATTTTCATTCTGGTCTGGGGGTTCTCACGGTAGTATGTGCTAACTAACCTAGGGGCATAGAAGCGATTGATCGAGGCGCTCAGCGCCAGATTAAGTGTCTCCGCATTGCCCTGCTTGATATGGGCAATATCCTCCAACACTTGCTGCTCTTCCCGCAATACATCCACCGCGTGCTCAAACAGACGCTTGCCGACATCGCTCAGCTGCAGTTGTTTGCCGCGCTGGATCAGTGGCGCCTCCAGTTTCGATTCCAGTCCGGCTACCGCCTGACTCACCGCCGACTGGCTGATATGTAAAGCCTCCGCCGCTCGCTTGAATCCGCCTTCCTCCACCACTGCACGAAACGCACGTAACTCACTGTTTTCTAAGCGCATATAAGCTTGCCTAATACATCAATAAGTATAATTAATTCTACTAATGATCCGGGGCTTCGTATACTGAGAAAAATTACCACTTTGGAGGAGCGATCATGACCTCGGAACAAGCTATTTATTCTAATGACCTGGCCGGGATTGTCGTCGGCGACACGGCAATTTCCGATGTACAGGGAGAACAGGGGCTGCTGAGCTATCGCGGTCACGATATTAATAAGCTGGTAGATGTGCCATTCCTGCACGTCGTGTGGATGGTACTGTTCGGCGACTGGCCGGAAGAGCAGGAAATGAGCCGCCTGAAAACATTCATGTGCCGGCACACGCGCCTGTCCCACGACGAAATTGAACTGCTGCGCAAGGTTCCGCGCGATCTTCACCCCATGTTGATGCTACAGGGTCTGGTGCCTTTGCTGAGCTTGCCGGACGAGCAGGCCATGGATATGGAGCTCAATGCGGAACACGGCCTGTTCCTCGCCGCCAAGATTACCGCGCTTATTGCCGCTCACTACCGTCTCAGCCAGAGCAAAGTCGTGCTGGCACCGACCCCGGGACGGCTGTTTCACGAAAATTTCCTCACCATGTTTCACGGCAGTGCGCCCACCGCCGAGCAGGTTCGCATGCTGAATGCGGCGCAGATACTGCAGATGGAGCACAGCTTTAACTGCGGCACCTTCGCCGGCCGGGTTTGCGCCAGCACGCTCGCCCCCATCCAGTGCTCTATTTCGGCCTCCATTGGCACACTGTTTGGCAAACTTCACGGTGGTGCAGACCAGGCGGCGCTGGAAATGGCCATGAAGATCGGCAGTCCGGACAAGGCCGAGGCCTATGTGCTCGACTGCCTCGCCCGCAAGGAGAAGATCATGGGTATGGGTCACCGGGAGTATCGCACCGTGGACCCACGCGCAAAAATTCTCAAGCCCATGGCGGTAGAATTGTGCCAGGACGGTGACGGCAGAAACCTGCTGATGACACTGATAGCGGTGGAAGAAGCCTGCCAGCGTGCTTTTGCGAAGCAGGACAAAGAAATCTGGGCAAACGTTGAGTTCTACAAGGGGGCGGTATTCCACAGCCTGGGGATCCCCACCCATTTCTTCACTGCCATGTTCGCCATGTCCCGGGTGTACGGCTATATCGCCCACTTTCTGGAGTTCAGCAAGGACAGCCGCCTGATTCGCCCGCGGGCCAACTACATTGGTCCCCAGGTAGGTGAACGGGATAAGTCGGCCGCCTGATTACGGCCACCCTGCGCCCGGGCGGCCTGCTGCCCGGGGTTCACCGCGATCATTCTCACCATGGCCATAATTCTCTTTACCTCCGTTACCTGCACCTCTGTTACCTGCGAGGCTATGCCGGTCCCGGCAGCCTGTCGCGGAATTGCTTCCTGCGACGCACTACGTGCGCCTGATACGCGGCCCGAACCGCAACACAGCCTGATTTGTGACAAAGCAGGACACTTGCATTACAGTTGACCTCCAACGGCAAACCGCCACGGATAGAGCGCTAATGATTTCCCGGTTTCTTCTCGTCTGTTTCGCCGCCACACTACTGGCTTCCTGCAGTGGCGGCGAATCAAATGTCCAGAGCGGTAATCGCGATGGCATTTTCCACTACGGCAACGGTTCCGAGCCTCAGGGGCTGGACCCCCACGTTGTCACCGGCGTACCCGAGAACCATATTCTGCGCGCCCTGTTTGAGGGGCTGACTGTCAAAAACCCCTACACACTGGAGCCTGAACCGGGTGTCGCCTCAAGCTGGGATATCAATGAAGACGGGCGCGTCATCACATTTCACATCAACCCCAAGGCGGTTTGGTCCAACGGTGAGCCGATAACCGCAGGCGACTACGTCTGGTCCTGGCAGCGCCTGCTGACCCCGACACTGGGCGCTGAATACGCCTACATGTTGTATCCCGTGAAAAACGCCGAGCGTTTCAACAAGGGCACAATAAGCGATTTTGGCGAAGTGGGCGTAAAAGCCCTGGACACCCAGACACTGCAGGTCACACTTAACGAGCGCACGCCCTACTTCCTGCAGCTGATGGACCACTACAGCACCTTTGCAGTACACAGGGCTACACTGGAAAAATTCGGCAAGACGAGCGATCGCTACACCCCCTGGACTCGAGTGGAAAATATGGTGAGCAACGGCGCGTTCCGGCTCAAGAAGTGGCAGTTGAACCGCCGTATAGAATTGGAGAAAAGTGACACCTACTGGGACAGGGACAAAGTCAAATTGAACGGCATCGTCTACTACCCCACTGAAAATGTAGTGAGTGAGGAGCGAATGTTCCGGGTTGGACAATTGCACTACACCAACAGCGTTCCCCTGGGCAAGATACCCGTGTACAAGGCCATGACGAACAGTCCTTACGTACAGGCCCCTTATCTTGGCACCTACTACTACCTGATAAACACGCTGACACCGCCAACGGACGACATCCGGGTTCGCCAGGCCCTGTCCATGGCAGTGGACCGGGATAAACTGAACAAAACTGTGATGAAAGACACCACGACCTCCGCCTATAGCATCACGCCGCCGGATACTCTGGGCTACTATCCACCCGACCTGTTCGGTTATGACGTCTCCCGCGCGCGGGAACTGCTGGCGGAAGCCGGCTACCCAAACGGCGAGGGCTGGCCGGGACTGGAACTCACCTACAACACCAGCGAGGACCATCGCAAGGTTGCAGTCGCCTTGCAGCAGATGTGGAAAGAGGCCCTGAATATTGAGATTACCCTGACTAACCAGGAGTGGAAGGTATATCTGGATTCAATCACCAATATGCACTTCCAGATCGCCCGTCGGGGCTGGATCGGCGATTACGTAGACCCCAACAACTTCCTCGACTTGTTTCTCACCGACGGCGGTAATAACAACACCGGTTTCGCAAACCCCGATTATGACGACATGATCCTTCGGGAAGCGCCCCAGTCCGCTACCAGGGAAGAGCGCTTCGCCGTGTTCCACAAGGCAGAAACACTGCTGATGGAGCAAATGCCCATCATCCCCATATACACTTATTCCAGCAAACATCTGGTCCATCCCAGCGTCAATGGACTGCCACCCAACCTGATGGACTCTATCAATATGAAGTACGTCTGGCTGGATCAGGGCTGGCAACCACCTAGTGAGGCGAGTGACTAAACATGTGGCGATTTATCAGCTTGCGCTTATTACAGGCAATACCGGTCATCCTGGTAGTGATCACTGTCACTTTCTTCCTCGTGCGAATGGCACCGGGCGGCCCCTTCGACGGCGAAAAGGCGGTCACGCGAGAAGTTAAAGCGGCGCTGGAGGCGCAGTACAACCTCAATCTTCCCCTGTTCCAGCAGTATACGTCGTACCTGGGTGACCTGGCCCACGGCGATCTTGGGCCGTCTTTCAAATACCCGGGGCGCAGCGTAAATGAACTGATTGCCGCAGGATTCCCAGTGACGGCAGAACTCGGTTTTTACGCACTGCTGGTAGCGCTGTCGATCGGCGGCCTGGCGGGGATTATCGCCGCGCTTAAACCGAATACAATGCAGGACTATATTCCCATGTCGGCCGCAATGATCGGCATTTGCATGCCGTCGTTCCTGCTGGGGCCGTTGCTGGTACTGGTGTTTGGAATCTACCTCGACTGGCTACCGGTATCCGGCTGGGGCGACATTCCCGGTGATAAAATACTGCCCTCCATCACCCTGGGCGCGGGCTACGCTGCCTATATCGCCCGTCTGGGCCGGGCCGGCATGCTGGAGGTGCTGAACCAGGATTATATCCGCACCGCCCGGGCCAAGGGCCTGCCCGAATGGCAGGTGGTGCTGAAACACAGCCTGCGCGGCGGCATGATCCCGGTGGTGGCTTTCCTGGGGCCCGCCTTTGCCGGACTGCTGGCCGGCTCCTTCGTGGTGGAGACCATTTTCCAGATTCCCGGGCTGGGCCGCTTTTATGTGCAGGCGGCGTTCAACCGCGATTACACCATGATACTGGGCACGACTGTGTTCCTGTCGGTACTCATTGTGCTGTTCAACCTGCTGTCCGATATTCTGGCCGCCTGGATGAATCCCCGATTGCGCGCACAGTACGGGAGCAACTAGATGACTGCCGAGGTAATCCAGGATATCACCGAGGCAGAGCAGGGTACTTCCCTGTGGAAAGACGCCTGGATTCGACTGCGTCGGAACAAACTGGCGGTGTTCGGCCTGGTCACTCTGGTGCTGTTCATCGTCATCGCCCTGCTCACTCCCTGGATCGCGCCCTACAGCTACCAGGCCCAGGACCTGGAGCTGGGTGCCAGCCCGCCCTCCGCCGCTCACTGGCTGGGCACCGACATATTTGGCCGCGACCTGATGACCCAGATTATGTACGGCGGGCGCATTTCCCTCGCTGTGGGCTTTGTGGCCACGGCGGTGGCGCTGCTGATAGGCGTGACCTGGGGCGCCGTTGCCGGCTATGTTGGCGGGCGTACCGACGCCGTCATGATGCGCATGGTGGATATTCTCTACGCCCTGCCCTTTATGATCTTTATCGTGCTGCTAACTGTGGTGTTCGGGCGCAATATGCTACTGCTGTTTCTGGCGATTGGCGCGGTGGAGTGGCTGACTATGGCGCGGATTATGCGGGGCCAGGTACAGTCGTTGCGTCAGCAGGAGTTTGTGGAGGCCGCAATCTCCCTGGGCTTGTCTCCCACTACGCTCATCCGCCGCCACCTCGTGCCCAACGCCCTGGGGCCAATAATCGTCTACACCACGCTGACAATCCCGAATGTCATGCTACTGGAAGCCTTTCTGAGCTTCCTGGGCCTGGGTATACAACCGCCACAGACCTCATGGGGCCTGCTCATCTCCTATGGCGCGGAGACCATGGAGGAGTATCCCTGGCTGCTTATTTTCCCGGGTATAGCCCTGACGCTGACGCTGTTCTCCCTCAACTTCCTCGGAGATGGCCTGCGCGACGCGCTGGATGTCCGCGGAGCAAAGGACTGACTATGGCCCTCTTGGACGTAAAGGATCTCGCGGTCAGCTTTGTTACCCGTAATGGCACCAACAAGGCCGTCGATGGCGTCAGCTTCGGAGTGGAACTGGGCAAGATAACCGCCATCATCGGCGAATCCGGTTCTGGCAAATCGGTGGCCTGCTACAGCCTGCTGGGTTTGATTCCCCGCCCTCCCGGCCGTATCGACGGTGGCACGGCACATTTTGAAGGCCGCGACCTGCTGCAGCTCAAGGAATCGGAGTTACGCAAAATACGCGGTCGCGATATTGCCATGATCTTCCAGGATCCGATGACCTGCCTCAACCCCTACATGACCATCGGTAAACAGCTGATGGAGCCCTTGATCTATCACCACAAGGTGAGCAAGCAAGAGGCACGGGCCCGGGCCATCGAGTTGCTGACTGAAGTGGGAATGCGCGACCCCGAATCGACAGTAGATAACTTCCCCCACCAGTTTTCTGGCGGTATGCGTCAGCGCGTAATGATCGCCATGGCACTGATTAACGAGCCGAAGCTGCTGATTGCCGACGAACCTACCACAGCACTGGATGTGACAATCCAGGCCCAGATTCTGAAACTGATTGCCGAGTTACAGCAAAAACGTGATATCGGCGTGATTTTTATCAGCCACGATCTCGCGGTAGTCGCGGACATCGCCGATCACATCGTCGTGATGAAGCAGGGCAAGATTGTTGAGACAGGTAATCGGGAGGGCATTTTCAAGAACGCCCAACACCCCTATACAAAAAAACTGTTGGCGGCGATCCCTACAGACTCCAAAGCGGTCCGGCCCGGGACGGCAGAACCGTTGATCCAGATTAGAGATCTGTGTACCTGGTTTTCCCAGGGCAAGGGTGTGGAGCCGGTAAAAGCGGTCAACAAAGTGAGCTTCGACATCAACCGCGGCGAGGTGCTGGGGCTGGTGGGTGAATCCGGTAGCGGAAAATCCACCATTGGCCGCTCCATATTGCGCCTGGTACCCGTGACATCAGGCAGTGTGACATTTGACGGTGTCGATGTGACCGCACTTGAAGGCAGCGACCTGAAAAACATGCGCAGGCGCATGCAAATGATCTTCCAGGACCCTTTTGCCTCACTGAACCCCCGCATGACCGTCTTTGACACCCTGGCGGAACCCCTGCTGTTACACGGCATCGAATCGCGTAAGACTGTGGCCCAGGGCGTGCTGAAACTGATGGACGATGTTGGCCTGGCCCGGGCTTTTGTGCGCAAGTATCCCCACGAATTTTCCGGTGGCCAGCGCCAGCGCATCGCCATCGGTCGCGCACTCGCCACACGGCCGGAATTTATTGTGGCCGACGAACCGGTGTCGGCGCTGGACGTTACCATCCAGGCACAGATTCTCGACCTGATGCAACAACTGGGCAGAGAGTATGGTCTGACCATGTTATTTGTTTCTCACGATCTGGCGGTAGTGCGGCACCTCGCCGACCGAATTCTTGTGTTGTACAAGGGCGAAGTGGTGGAACAGGGTACCGGCGACGATTTGTTCGAGCGTCCACAACAGGCTTACACCCGGAAGTTGCTGACATCTATACCCGGCCGCTCGCTGCTGGCTTGAATCCTGGAGTCGAATTGATTATGAAAACACTGGCGCTGATATTGATGCTAACGCTGCCCCTGCTTTCGCAGGCAGAAGTACGGGCACCGAAAATGATTTTAGGCTGGCTGGAAACAACGCAACTGATGGCTTCCGGCATGCGCATAAAAACAAAGCTGGATGTGGGGGCAAAAACATCGTCCATGCAGGCTATCAATATTGAGCAATTCCAGAAGGACGGGAAACCCTGGGTAAGTTTTGATTTTACCGACACGGACGTGGACACCGATGAGGAGAAGACGCTGCGTCTCGAAGGGCCACTGGTGCGCGAAGTGGTAATCAAGCGCCACGGTGCCCCCAATGTTACCCGGCCGGTCGTTACCCAGGAGTTCTGCCTCTACAACCAGGTCTACCGCACCGAATTCAGCCTCACCGACAGGGGCAAGTTTAATTACGCCATACTGCTGGGGCGCTCATTCCTGTCCCAGGTGGCACTGATCGATTCTGCCGAATCATTCCTGAGTCGACCGGCATGCAGGGACAACGGCAAAGTGCTCGATATCACAGAGTAAAGCCTCTCACAGATCTTACATGGCTTGCGGGGCATTTTTCCCGCCGCTCACCAGGCGGCGACCGTACCATCCTTGCGCATTTCCGTCGCACCAGAATACACCCCGGTGGCCGGGTCTCTCGCTATCGCCTGGTAACCACCAAACGACACGCCGGTTTCATCGACTTCCACCTGGTGGCCCATCGCCCGCAAGCGCTTGATAGTCTGCGCACTTACGCCCGGCTCAACATACAGAACCCCGAGGCTGTCACCGTGGACACCAGTAGGCTGACGCCCGCCATCATGCATAAATCTGGCGGCATCACCCGCCTGCTGAATGTCCATACCGTAGTCAACAATATTAACGACTATCTGCACGTGCCCCTGCGGCTGCATTGAGCCGCCCATCAGGCCAAAGCTCATCATGGGCTCGCCTCCTTTCATCAGGAAGGCGGGAATGATGGTGTGAAAGGGGCGCTTGCCCGGCGCGTAGGCATTGGGGTGTTTGGGGTCCAGGGAAAACAGTTCGCCTCTATCCTGCAACATGAAGCCCATTCCATCCGGTACCAGCCCGGAGCCCATACCTCGATAGTTTGACTGAATCAACGAAACCATCATGCCGCTCTTGTCCGCCACTGTCAGATACGTGGTGTCGCCTTCGCCTTCGATTTTCGGGTCTCCCGGCGCGAAATCTGTTGCTGCCTGATCCGGGTTGATCAGGGCAAATCGCGCCTGGCCGTAGTCTTCGGATACCAGGCCAGCCAGCGGTATGTTGGCAAAATCAGGGTCGGCGTAATAGCGTGCAACATCCTCAAACGCCAACCGCTTGGCCTCCACCATATAGTGAAAAGCTTCTGCGGAACCCCGGGGCCACTGGCTCAGATCGACCTGCTTGAGAATATTCAGCATCTGCAGGGCGGCAACGCCCTGGCCGTTGGGGGGCAGCTCGTACAATTCATAGCCGCGATATTCCACGCCGACGGGCTCCACCCATTCACCGCGATGTGACGCAAAATCAGCAAAAGTCAGGTCTGCACCCATTTGGCGGAAGTAGCCGTCCATGCGCCTGGCGAGATCCCCCTGGTAAAACACCTCGCGACCTCCAGTGCCAATCGCCGCCAGGGTTGCGCCGAGATCCGGGTTGCGAAACACATCCCCCGCCGCTGGCGCTGCACCGCCGGGATACCAGGTGCTGTAAATATCCTCTAGCAGGGCACTACCGGTAAGCCGCCGATCAAAGGCAAGGCGATTGCGCTCCAGGTAATACGCTATAACGGGTGACACGGGGAACCCGTCGTTAGCGTAACGCACTGCCGGGGCCAGCACCCTGGCTATGGGAAGCTTGCCGAAGCGGTCATGTATCGCGAACCAGCCATCCACGGTACCGGGCACGGTTACCGGCAAATGACCTGTAGAGGGAATTCCAGCGTAGTCCTGCGATAACTTACCCTCAGCCTTCAATGCGTCAATCTGCGCTTGCAGCTGCTCCAGGCTACGACCGGCAGGCGAACGGCCGGAGCCATTGTAACCGTAGAGCTTGCGTGATTTCGGATCCCATATCATCACAAAGATATCGCCGCCTATACCGCATCCGGTGGGCTCCATCAGGCCCAGCGCAGCATTGGCGGCGATGGCGGCGTCCACGGCGCTACCGCCCGCCTGGAGAATATCTACCGCCACTTGCGAGGCCAGCGGTTGCGCCGTGGCCGCCATGCCATTACTGGCGTAGACGGTGCTGCGGCTATAGGGCGCGCCGATAGGTCTCCCGCCACCACCCAACTCAATAGTTGCGGGTTCAGTCACCGGCGTTTCTGAAGCCGTGGATTTAATCTGTGCAGAATTGCACGCCAGAAGCAGCGTCGTGCTCACCAGGGCGCCCAGGATTGTTCTGTATGCTGATTTCATTGGCCTGCATCCTCATGTAACCGGTAACAAACTCGATAATACCGCACTTCCAAATGTGATCACGAAATCCCAGCCCGATGAGCCAAAGTCTGAGACAACATTTTGAACCAGGGCGATGCGCCACACATGGAGAGCGTCGATCTGGCAAATTACCGTGTAAAGTGGCATGCCCGCGCACCAACGAATGGTAAGCGTCGATCGAGACCGGGAGACAGTATGGAAAATAATAGCCTTTACCACCCCCCCCTAATGCCCCACCTGTTGATTGAAGGGCTCAACCGTTACGACGACAGACCGTGCCTGCTACTGGGAGACAAGGTGGCGACCTATCGCGATGTACGCGAAAGTACCAGCCAGATGGTGCAGGCACTGCACGCAAAAGGTCTGGGAAAAGGCAGCCGGGTGGCTGTGATCTCTGCCAATCGGCCGGAGGTGCTGTCGAATATCGCCGCCATGCAACTGGCGGGTTGCATAGGCACACCTTTGCATCCACTGGGCTCATTGGAAGATCACGCCTACGTGTTAGAGGCTGCAGAGATTGATGCCCTGGTGTTTGACGCCACCGTGTTCGATGCTTACGCCGCACAACTGAAGGAGCGTGTGCCGGGATTGAGCATTCTACTGGGCTTCGGCCCTACCGAAGTAGGAGAAGACTATCTCGCACTGGCTGCCACCTTCGAGCCGATGCCACTTGTTGCACCGTCTGTGTTACCAGAGGAAGTGTCCTCGATTAACTTCACCGGCGGCACTACTGGCAAACCAAAAGGCGTGATGAGTACCCACCGCGTAACGGCTTACATGACACAGATACAAATGGCCGAGTGGGAATTTCCCAGTGATGTGCGCATGTTAATGGCCACCCCCCTGTCCCATGCTGCCGCCGCGTTTTTTATCCCCGTCCTGCAAAAAGGCGGCGCTTTCTATGTCATGCAGGGTTTCAGTCCCGATGAGTTTTTCGACATGGTAGCGAGGCACCGCATCACCTGCACCATGCTGGTACCCGTGATGCTCTACTACCTGCTCGATTCGCCCACAGCGGCATCTGCCGACATGTCCAGCATGGAGACTATTTTTTACGGTGCCTCTGCCATGAGCCCGGCGCGCCTGCGCCAGGGCATTGAGCAGTGGGGTCCGGTGTTCTACCAATTCTTCGGTCAATCAGAGGCACCCATGGTGATAGCCAATTTGCGCAAGGCGGAACACGACCTCGATAAGCCACTGCGCCTGTCGTCCTGCGGCCGGCCCTCGCCCTGGGTGCACATGGCACTGCTGGATGCGGCGGGAAACCCCGTCCCTTGTGGTGAGCCAGGGGAGATCTGCGTGCGTGGACCGCTGGTTATGAAAGGCTACAAGGACATGCCGGAAGAGACCGCCGCCGCATTTGCCGGTGGCTGGTTGCATACCGGTGACGTGGGCAAACTGGACGAAGAAGGTTTTCTCTATATCGTCGATCGCACCAAGGACATGATTGTTAGTGGGGGCTTTAACGTATTCCCCCGGGAAGTGGAGGATGTACTCGCCACGCATGAGGCCGTTGGCCAGGTTGCTGTGATTGGTGTTCCCGATGCCCAGTGGGGAGAAGCAGTCAAAGCGGTGGTGGTCTTGCGCCCAGGCGCTGAGCAGACCGCGGAACTGGTGCGCGACCTACAGGCCCTGGTGAAGCGGGCCAAGGGGTCTGTGCAAGCGCCCAAATCTATCGACTTCCTTGCTGCAATTCCGGTCACTCCTGTTGGCAAACCGGACAAAAAGGCCCTGCGAGCACGGTACTGGCAAGATAACGAGCGCGGTATCGCTTGAACTCACAACCGGTTGAACTCCCCAATGGAGAAATAGAATGAACAGCGACAAGATCTTGCGTGCATTGCTTTTGATGTTGCTCTGTTTCGGCACCCCCGGTGCCTATGCAAAAACAGATAAGCCCAACATCCTGGTAATCTGGGGTGACGATATAGGCTGGTCGAATATCAGCGCCTACCATCGTGGCATGCTGGGCGGAAGCACACCGAATATTGACCGCATCGCCAGTGAAGGTGCCTTATTCACCGACTACTACGGGGAGCAGAGCTGCACTGCCGGACGGTCGGCGTTCATTACCGGCCAGCACCCACTGCGCACTGGCCTGCTGAAAGTCGGCATGCCCGGCGCTGACATCGGCCTGCAGGCTCAAGACCCCACCATTGCCGAACTGCTCAAACCCCTGGGCTATGCCACTGCCCAGTTCGGTAAAAATCACCTTGGCGACAAGGACGAATTCCTGCCCAGCAACCACGGCTTCGACGAATTTTTCGGCAATCTATACCACCTCAATGCGGAAGAGGAGCCGGAGTCCTATTTCTATCCGAAGGATCCCGCATTCCATAAACGCTTCGCGCCCCGGGGAGTGATACATTCCTATGCCGACGGCAAGATCGAGGACACCGGCCCCCTGACCCGCAAACGCATGGAAGTCATCGACCAGGAGTTCACCGACGGCGCCATCAGGTTTATGCAACAGGCAAACAGTGACAAGAAACCTTTTTTTATCTGGTTTAACTCAACCCGCATGCACATCTGGACCCACCAGGCGCCCGAATGGCAGGGCAAATCCGGCTACGGTCTTTACGCCGATGGCATGATGGAGCACGACTACCATGTGGGTCAGTTACTGGACGAACTGGACAAACTGCATATCGCTGACAACACCATCGTAATCTACAGCACCGACAACGGTTCCCAGACCAACACTTACCCCGATGGCGGCAGCGAGCCTTTCCGGGGTGAAAAGGGCTCCACCTGGGAGGGTGGCTTTCGCGTGCCGGCGCTGATCCGCTGGCCCGGTACGGTCAAGCCCGGCACGGTGATCAACGATATTTTCTCCCACCAGGACTGGCTCCCGACTTTGCTGTCAGCCGCCGGTGAGCCCGATATGAACAGTAAACTGAAAGCCGGCTACCGCGCGGGTGACAAAACCTTCAAGGTGTACCTGGACGGCTATGATCAAACCCCTGTGTTGGCAGGTGAGGGACCTGGCGCTCGCCACAACATTTACTATTTCGATGACAATGCCAATTTCAACGCCATCCGCTGGAACGACTGGAAAATCCATTTTGCCGTACAGCCGGAGGGTTGGGCCGGGCCGCGCGAGGCGCTCAACTTCCCCCGCATGATCAATCTGCGCAGTGACCCCTATGAAACCTCCATGGATTCAGGGCTGTATACGCGCTTCTTCGCCGACCAACTGTGGCTGTTCGTACCGACACAGCAGGAAGTGGGTAAGTGGCTGATGACTTTTCGGGAGTTTCCCCCGCGACAGGCCACTGCCAGCTTCACCATTGACAAAATGATGCAGCAAATGCAACAGATGCTACAAATGCGGGCCATGAGTGGCGCCACGCCGGCGCAAGCGCCCGGGCGATAGATACCCGGGGCGCAGGGGGGGGACACTGGACTTCCGCCTTCCGAACGTCGAACATAGTCGGCCGTGTTTACACATATCCAGCGAGCCACCTATGCTGCAAGATGCCCCTGAATTGTATAAAGGCCTGACCTATCCCTGGAGCCGGGAGGTGAATCCGGTGCCGGGCAAGGCCGAAAAGATTGCCGACGGGGTGTACTGGGCGCGCTTCCCCATGCCCATGTCGCTGGATCATATCAATCTGTGGCTGCTGGAAGACGGCGATGGCTGGACGGTGGTGGATACCTGCCTCAATCTGAAGAGTTCGCGAGATATCTGGGAGCAGTTATTTGGTTCAATCATGCAGGGCAGGCCCATAACCCGTGTGATCTGCACCCATCTGCACCCGGATCATGTCGGCCTGGCCGGCTGGTTGACCGAGCGCTTCGATGCAGAGTTGTGGATGTCACGGGAGGAGTTCCTCATGTGCAAGGCCATGACAGCCGACACCGGGCGCAAGGCCCCGGAGGTAGCGTTGCGCTTTTACCGCGCTGCGGGATACAACGATGAACAGCTGGAGCGCTACAAGGGCAAGTTCGGCAACTTTGGCCGCGCCATCGCACCCCTGCCCGAGAGTTTTCGGCGCATGGTCGACCTGGAAACCATTACCATTGGCGACCGCTACTGGCAGGTGGTTGTAGGCAGCGGACACTCTCCGGAGCACGCTGCCCTGTACTGCCCCGCGCTGAAGCTACTCATTTCGGGAGACCAGGTGCTGCCGCGCATCAGCCCCAACGTCAGCGTGTTCCCAACTGAGCCCGACGGCGACCCGCTGCATGAATGGCTGAGTTCCAGTGCCCGTATTCGTGAAATGCTGCCGGATGATGTGCTGGTGCTACCCGCCCATGAAGCGCCATTTTACGGATTGCATGTGCGCCTGAGTCAGCTGATTGAAGCACACAACCGCGACCTGCGAAGCCTGTTTGCGTACCTGGACCAACCGCGCCGCGCCGTGGATTGTTTCCCCGCGCTGTTCCGACGAGAAATAGACCAGGCCACGCTGGGGCTTGCAACCGGAGAAACGATTGCCCACCTGAACTGCCTGCTGGGGCGTCGACGCATAACCCGCAAGCGAGATAAGCAAGGTGTGGACTGGTACGAGCAGATACCTGAAACTGCAGGCTTCGAAGAAGAACCCGTGCCCGCCTCCAGAGCAGCGCGCGCAACCTAGCGATGCACTCACTGGCGGCCTGTGCTAAAACAGTTGGGGCCGCCACGGAATACCTTGTAACCAGTTCCGAACGGAGAAACCACGATGCTGGACACGCTGAAACACTGGCTCGCTGAGCTGCGACAGACGATATGGGTCTGGAGTTTTCGTACTTTTTATCGCCTTACTGGCGCCTGGAGCTGGCGTGGGCAGAACAGCAACCTCGTGTTCTCGGACATCCGTATTCCAACCAAAACCGGGTCGATAGGGGCCAGGCTTTACAGTGGTCAACAGGGCGCGGAAAAGCCTCTCATTGTCTACATCCATGGCGGCGGCTGGGTGATCGGCGACCTGGAAACACATCATCACTTTTGCATCGCCCTGAGCGATGCCAGCAACTGCACAGTTGTCGCTCTCGATTATCGCCTGGCGCCAGAACACCCTTTTCCTGCCAGTCAGGACGATTGCCTGGCGGCCGTCGAATGGCTGGCGGAGCATGCCCGTAACGTGGTTCTGTGCAACGGTGATCTTGTTATCGCTGGCGACAGTGCAGGTGGCAGCCTCGCCACCTGTGTTTGCCTTGAACTGGGGGAAAGCAGCCGCCAGAAAATCATAGGAGAAATCCTCATCTACCCTGCCACCGACCACTACAGTGCGGGGTCTGGCTCCTATGTGGTAAAAGCCAAAGGGCAATTGCTCACCACCGATCTAATGGTCTGGTTCTGGGACACTTACCTGGAAAAACGCGATGGCTCCGAGCCCGAAGTGCAGCGCGCCTTTGCCAGCCGCGCCGACAATCTCGCCACGCTCCCGGCTACGCTGCTCATAACTGCTGAAAATGATCCGCTGCGCGACGAGGGCCGCGCTTATGCGCAGCAACTCGAACAAGCGGGTGTGCCGGTAAGCTATCATCATTTTGCTAACGCAGAACATGGCTTTGCCTGCTCGGCAGGGCCCTCTGATGACCACCGCCTTTTTATGAACCAACTCAAGGACTGGCTGACCGGGCTAGAATCAGACAAATCCCGGGCTGGGCAATAACGAGGAATACCTTGCGATGAAACCCATGGTAGATCTGGTGATCTTCGGCGGCACGGGCGATCTTTCCACCCGCAAGCTCTTGCCCGCCCTGTTTCAGTTACATCGTCACGGGCTGGCCGATGGACTGCACCGTATCGTCGCTACCGGACGGGCGAGCACGACCCACGAGGACTTTCGCGCAACGGTGTATAGCAACCTGCAGACTTTTCTACCGGAAGGCGCATGGAGCGAAGAGGTGTGGAGCACATTCCATGACCGTTTGTTTTACGCCACCATCCATGCAGATAAAGCGGGCGATTACGATGCTCTGGGTAAACTGCTGGACGCAGGTGAGGCGCCCGGCCGGCTCTATTACCTGGCGACACTGCCCTCTCTGTACGGTGAAATTTGCGGGCAACTGCATAGCTCTGGATTGGTCAACGACCGCAGCAGCGTGGTTCTCGAAAAACCTCTGGGGCACGATCTCAAATCCTGTCAGGAGATCAATGAGCAGGTCTCCCAGGTGTTTGCAGAGGAAAAAACCTTCCGCATAGACCATTACCTCGGCAAGGAGACAGTGCAGAATCTCCTGGCGGTGCGCTTCGGGAACCCGCTGTTAAGCCCCATGTGGCACAACACCTTCGTCGACAACGTACAGATTACGGTCGCTGAGGATATCGGTGTGGAAGGTCGCGCCGATTACTACGCCAAGACGGGCGCCCTGCGCGACATGCTACAGAATCACGTACTACAGGTGCTGTCCATTGTCGCAATGGAGCCACCTACCAGCTTGAATGCCAGTGACATTCGGGATGAAAAAATGAAAGTACTACGGGCGTTGATGCCAATTACAGCCGACACTGCAAGGGAGTGCACAGTGAGGGGCCGCTACTCCTCGGGCGCCGTGAACGGCGAAGCAGTAAAAGGGTTTCTCGATGAAGCCGATTTCGGTAACGCTGACGCCACCGAAACGTTTGTTGCAATCAAGGCAAGTATCAACAACTGGCGCTGGGCCGGCGTGCCATTCTACCTGCGTACCGGCAAGCGTCTGAGCCGCCGCTACTCCGAAATCGTTATTGAATACAAACGTCAGCCTTTCTCATTGTTTGCCAATGATCCCAACGAACTGACCAACAAACTGGTGATCAGGCTGCAGCCCGACGAGACCATCAGCCTGCACACCCTGAATAAGAAACCGGGTCTAACCAATAAGCTGAGCCTACAGCCCGTGGAACTGCACCTCACCGACGAATCCCGCAACAACAGCAATAGCTACGATGCCTACGAACGCCTGTTATTGGACGCGATCAACGGTGACCAGACCCTTTTTATGCGGCGGGACGAGGTTGAAACGGCGTGGCGCTGGGTCGATACCATCATCGATGCCTGGGAGAAGAACGGCACACCAATCAAAAACTACAACGCGGGTACCATGGGCCCCAGCGCCGCAACGGCACTGACTGCCGTGGATGGCCGCAGCTGGTATGAATGACTGGCACCGTTTTACCAGTACCGCTGAATTGGACAGCGCCCTGGCACTGCATCTGGCGCAGCGACTGAAGGAAGATATTGCACGCTACGGTGATGCCAGCCTGGCGGTATCAGGCGGTGGCACCCCGGCCGGTATGTTCAAACACCTGGCCCGGTGCGCACTGGACTGGTCCAGGGTCTGGCTAACCCTGGTGGATGAACGTTGTGTCAACACTGACAACCCGGATTCGAATGAGCGACTGCTGCGTGAAAATTTGCTGCAATCCCACGCCAGCCAAGCGCGTTTCGTCAGCATGGCAGGCGCAGGCACGGACAACATGTCAGCTATAGATGCTCAGCTCAGCGCCATACCTCGACCCTTCTCCGCAGTAGTGCTGGGCATGGGAAATGACGGGCATACCGCTTCCTGGTTCCCTGGGGCAGCAAACCTCGCGGAGCTGCTGGACCCCGAAAACACTGCGCAGGTGGCTATGACAGAGCCGCTCACAGCGCCTCATCGACGTATAACCCTGACTTTTTCGGCGGTATTGCAAAGCCGCGAAATTATTATCCACATCACCGGTGCAGAAAAGAAGGCGGTGATAGAGCAAGCGCAGGAAAAAGGCTATCCGGTTGCCGCTGTGCTGGAACAGCACGTCACACCGGCAAGCATTTGGTGGGCGCTGTAGAAGTGGTGGCGATACCTCTGCAAGTTATCATAAATCGCCCTGCGGATTGTGGGCCGAATTAAGCTGCCCCGTTGCAGAACGTATTGTCCGAACACGCCAAAGGAGAGCGCCAACATGCACAAAAGTAAATTGGCCGGATTCATCATCGACTGCCAAACCCCGGACCTGCACAGTGCGGCGCAATTTTGGAGTGAAGCGCTGGGAATGCAGATCCAAAAGCTGCCCGGTGAGGAGGGCGAAAAATATGTCAAGCTCATGGATCGGGCCAGCGATTTACAGATAGAGGTACAGGCTGTAGACCACCACAGCCGGGTTCATCTGGATATAGAGACTGACGATATCGGCGCGGAGGTAAAGCGGCTCGAAGCACTGGGCGCGGTTGTGGTGGAACACATTAACAGTTGGTGTGTCATGCAAGCGCCCACCGGCCAGCGCTTCTGCGTTATTAAAAAAGCATCCGGTGGCTTTGACCAGCAGGCAAACTCCTGGAGCGAATAGCCTATTGGTCGCACTGCCACTGAACCCTACACCTCGCCGAAAAAAGCTTTCAGGTGTGCCTCCACGCTGCGGGCGAGTGCGTGCAAATCATAGCCACCTTCCAGGGAAGAAACGATGCGGCCAGAGGCACTGCGATCTGCCTGTTCACACAAGCGTCTGGTAACCCAGCCATAATCGCTATCCACCAGGTTTAGATTCGCCATGTGGTCTGATTGGTGGGCATCAAAGCCTGCCGAAACAACGATGAGCTCCGGCGCAAAAGATGCCAGCCGCGGCAACCAATGCTGCTCTACTGCCTGGCGAAATACGGCTCCATCCGCTCCCTCGGCCAGCGGCACATTGACCACATTGCTCGCCGCACAGTCAGAGCCCGTGTGAGGGTAGAAGGGGTGCTGGAAGGTCGAGCACAGCAATACACGCTCATCCCCCGCACAGATGTCTTCGGTGCCATTGCAGTGATGCACGTCAAAATCAACGATGGCGACGCGCTTCAAGCCATAATGGTTGAGTGCATGATGGGCAGCGATCACTACATTGTTAAAAAAACAAAAACCCATGGCCCGCTTGTACTCTGCATGATGCCCCGGCGGGCGGACACCGCAAAACGCTTTGCTGGCCTTGCCAGTCATAACCAGGTCTACGGCCATCACCGCGGCCCCAGCTGCACGCAGTGCTGCTTGCAGTGTATGTTCGCCCATGGCCGTATCACCATCCAGCCATACCAGCTCTTTTTCCGGCGATGCGGCAAAGACACTCGCCACATATTCCGGGTCGTGAACCGCCTCCAGCATTTCCCGCTCTATCAGCGGTGCGCTATAGTGATGTAATGCCATATCAAGACCAGAGGCAATGAGGCGATCATTGATCGCCGACAGGCGCGCAGGTCGCTCGGGGTGGTGTTGTCCCATATCGTGCAACATGCAGTCCGGGTGTGAAATGTAGGCAAGTGACATAGGCATCCTCTCACGGCATCTATCGGGTCTACAGTAATGAGAAAACATCGATTACACAAAGTTTTCGAGCCGGAATCTGTCGCCCTGGTCGGCGCCTCAGACCGCCCGCTGTCCGTGGGCGGCCAATTGCTCGCCAAGCTCGTGGACAGTGATTTCCAGGGCGAGCTGTATCCGGTGAACCCTGCGCACGACAAAATCCAGGGGTTGCAATGCTACGGGTCCATCCGCGAGATCGGGCAGGCCGTAGATCTGGTGATAATCGCCATTCCAGCCCCCGCTATACCCGCCATCATGCGCGAGTGCGGTGAACAGGGCGTCAGCGCTGCCATCATTATTTCGGCCGGATTTGGCGAAGTGGGCGCACAAGGCCAGGCCTTACAGAATGAGATCGTTAACATCGCTCGTGCCTACGGGGTCGCCCTGATAGGGCCGAACTGCCTCGGGGTAATCCGTCCCAGTGTCGGCCACAATGCCAGTTTCGCCAAAAGTAAGGTCGCCCCCGGTCAGGTCGCTATGGTTGCGCAATCAGGAGCGTTCTGCAGCGCCCTGCTCGACTGGGGAGACTCCAGAGGTTTCGGGTTTTCAGCCGTCGCATCTCTGGGCGCCAGTGCGGATGTGGGCTTTGGTGAGGTGCTGGACTACCTGGCTCTCGACCCTCTTACCAAGAGTATACTGCTGTACATAGAGGGGGTATCTGATGCACGGGCGTTCCTCAGTGGCCTGCGGGCAGCGGCGCGGCTGAAGCCCGTAATTGTGGTCAAGGCCGGCCGCAGTGCGCAGGGTCACCGCGCAGTCATGTCTCATATCGGCGCAGCTACAGGTGGTGACCACATTTTTGACGCGGCATTAAGGCGCGCCGGGGCTGTCCGTGTTACGTCCGTGAGCCAGTTATTCGCTACTGCACAAACACTGGCCTCCGGTATCAGGGTGGAAGGGTCCAAACTGGCCATACTTACCAATGGTGGCGGACCCGGAGTTATGGCAGCGGACCGGGCGGCGGATCTACAGGTGCCCCTCGCAGATATCTCAACGGAGTCTTTGGAGAAGCTTAGCGCAGCGTTGCCTGATCACTGGTCGCACTCCAACCCGGTGGATATTCTGGGTGACGCATGCAGTGAACGCTATCGTATTGCATCCGGGATTTTGCTCGCCGATGCCAACGTGGATGGCCTCCTTGTACTCCTCTCTCCCCAGGGCATCACCGATCCAGGCGCCTGCGCGCAAGGCGTCATTACTGCCGCCAGTGAATCACGCAAACCCGTGCTCACCTGCTGGCTGGGCGAAAAACTGGTACGCGATGGCCGCCAGAAGTTCACCGAGGCTGGCATTCCTTCCTTCAACAGCCCCGAGGCCGGAGTGGAGGCCTTTGGTTATCTGGCCGCTTACCGGCGCAACCAGAAAGCGCTATTGCAGGTACCTCCGCCGCTGTCCACAAACACTGTGTCAGATTTGGGCAGCGCCAGCGCAATTGTTGAGCGCGCGATTCGCGAGCAGCGTTTTCAACTGGCCGATGAGGAAGTTAAGGCGTTACTTGAAGCGTTCCACATTCCTCTCAGCAAGCATATAGACCAACCTGAACGATGGGAGCAATCCAGCAACAACACCATGGTGAATATTGGCATCGCCCGGGATCCCGTATTCGGCCCGGTTATACACTTTGGTGCGGGCGGCACATCCCCTGAGACTATTGCAAACGCCCGTGTGTCCCTGCCTCCACTGAACAACTACCTCGCTCGCGAGTTAATTCAAAATGCCGCCGCTGACGGGGGTATAGACTATGGCGCAGAACAGGCCGGGGAACATGCACTGGCAGAAATACTGGTCAGTATTTCCGAAATTGCCTGTGAGTTACCTGCTGTCCAGCAACTCAGTATGAGCTTACTCCTAGAGGGTTCGGGACAATCCGCGACAGTAGTCAGTGCGCACGCTGCAATAGCAACTGCCCGATCCACTACCGGGCGCTACAACCACATGGCGATACACCCCTATCCACTCGGCCTGGAAACAACATGGCACCTGGCTGATGACACCGATGTTCTGGTGCGCCCGATCCGCCCTGAAGATGCAAAAATAGAGCGCGAATTCGTCGACGGGCTGTCTTCCCAGAGCAAGTATTTCCGCTTTATGAATCACATGAACAAAATCAGTCCGCTGTTACTCGCCCGCTTTACCCAGATCGACTACGACCGCGAAATGGCGCTGGTAGTGATCCTGGGCGAAGGCACGGCGAACGCCTCCTTGATTGCGGTGGCCCGCTATATTTGCAACCCGGACGAAACGTCCTGTGAATTTGCCCTTGCGGTGGCAGACAGCTGGCAAAAAAAGGGCATTGGACGCCGACTCATGGAGCGCTTGATAGCCATTGCGCAAGAACGGGGCCTGGAAGTCATGGAAGGTGATGTGCTTGCCGAGAATGGCAAAATGCTACGGCTGTGCCATTCCCTGGGCTTTCATACCATCCAGGACGGCGAGGAACCCGAGGTTGTCATCGTGAGACGCAAGTTATAGCGGGCCGCCATTTTACAAAGTCGTTGCGCGCGGCCCGCAAACTCAGCAGGCTATCCTGCCAAGAATCGCCACTACACTGGCCTCATCCAGCAGTCGAGGGACAGGATAGGAGTCGCCCTCAGCAACCGCGAGTGCGGCGATGTCATCGAAATCCTCGCGACGCAATTTTTCTGAATGATCCGGTATGCCCACCTCCGTACGCAAATTCCGGACCGCCTGAATAAAACGATGCGCGAGTTGGCCGTCGTCCTCGCTGGGCTGTCCCAGTCCAACCAGCACCGCAAGTTCCGCCAGGCTCTGCGCTGCCTCTTCATGGCAAAATTCGAGCACATGTGGCAGTACCAGGGCATTGGCCAGACCGTGGGGAATGCCGTACTTACCCCCCAACTGGTGAGCGATGGCATGAACATTACCCACGTTTACCTGGTTGATCGCGAGGCCCGCATAGTACGCTCCCATTGACATGCCAGTTCTGGCTTCGAGATTACTGCCATCGTGATAAGCAGCTGCCAGATGTTGAAATACCAGCTTCACTCCAATGCGCGCATCTTCCCGACGGGTACCACGCTCCCAGACGCCGATGTAGGCCTCGATCCCGTGTGTCAAAGCATCCATACCGGTTGCTGCAGTGATGTGAGGTGGCAGGCCGACGATAAGCTCAGGGTCCAGTGCGACAGTGTCAGGCAACAATGTTGCCCCGGTGATAACGCTTTTCAGGTGAGTTTGGGCATCGGAAATTACCGCGCCCATAGTGGCCTCAGAGCCTGTGCCAGAGGTTGTCGGAATGGTGTACAGCTTAAGTACCTGATGCTTTACCTTGCCAAAGCCTACCCAGTCCCTGGGTGACTCATCGCTGGTCGCTGAGGCTGCAATAATCTTGGCAGCATCGATAGACGAGCCACCACCGATGGCGAGAATCACCTCGCTGCCGTGGGCTTTTGCCACCGCTACACCTGCAGCCACCTGCTCGAAGGTCGGGTCGGGCAGAACGCCGTCGTAGTAGGCCACATCGCAATCCGATTCCAGCAGGAAGGCGGTCGCTTTGTCTACCACACCGAGATCCCGCAAGGGCTTGTCGGTAACAATCAGGATTTTTTTGGCGCCAGTGTGCAGGATGTGCCGACACAGCTGCGCTGAGCTGCCGCTGCCAACAAAAGCATGATGCCGGGCCCCGGGCGCGAGCCCCGCCACAAGCTTCATCAGGCGCATATAAAGTGAGTGCTTAAATTTGCGCAGATACATTGGCATTGCTTACTCCATCGATGGCTGGGACAGGAACGTCGTGACAAACAGGCCTATATATTAGCAAAACAGAGGCCTGCGCACCTGAATTTAGGGGGTGCGCAACGTCAATCCGTTCCCCAGCAGGGAATAAGTACCTGAGTTAGCGGCGAGGACCACCGTTACTACCGGGCCAGCGAGAGCCCGAAATGGTATCGACAAAGGGTAGAAAGCCCTCGGGATCGAGTTTACCCGCAAGCTTGACCTCCCGGCCGAGGAAGATAGGCCACCACAGATGGGCGCTGAGCTGTTCACGCATGGGCAACATGGTCGTCAGCGGGTCCCAGGGACTGTCCCGCAGGATCAGCTCGCCCTTAACCTCTTCTCGCCAGGCCGTACCATAGCGGCTGCACACGTGGACCACATGAGGCGGAAAATCATATCCGGTTGCGGGCCCTCCGACGCTCACGGCCTGGGACACTTTGATCCACCATTCGTTGTGGTCAAAATCAGGTAGCGGGTCTACCGGCCCCACGGACGCGCCCTTGAATTCCACAAACGTGTAGCCCTGGTGGATACAGCGCGCGGACACCTGCGGCCCGAGGCGATAGAATTCGGTTGTGCAGGGATACTTGGGCTGGCCATTGGTCTGCTGGCTGATAAAAATGGCCGACTCCTGATCGATGCCATAACCCAGTGTGTATTCACCGGCGATGCCGTTGTAATCGGCGTCCACGCTGGTGACGATGCCGTACTCGGGCTCATCGGGCACCGGAAAATTGTAAATCGTCAAGGTCACAATGGGCTCGGCACCGGGGTCGATGCCCGGGGGTAACAGCGCCGCAATTTTATCCGGGTCGGTGCGGTATTTGATTTTGAGCATCGGCCAATTGACGATATCGCCGGGATTGCCCTGGGGTGCAGCTGATTCAGTGGTCATCTCGTGTTCCTTGTGGGTTAATTATGCCGGGCACGGGTGCGATAGCAGCCTTGTCGTTGCAGCCTTCCATTCAGGCGATTTCTCGCTTGTCTTTTTCAGTGAGGTAAAACTGGCGTACCCATTTGCGGAATAACACCAGGGTTTTGTCTTCCTTGCAGAACACGGGGCGGTGCTTGTGCACCTTGTTCGCCCAGATCGGATAGTCGTCGCTCAGACCGTCTATTATTCCCTGCATCACCGCGTCACCCGCCAGGTCCTCGATTTCCCTGCGCACTGTGAGCGTCCAGCGCATTTTAGTCTCGTGGCTATTAATAGGCTGCGAGCTGTTATACACCACCATCTCGGCGCCCGGCCCATAACTGGTGCGCACCAGCGCAAAGCCGGGATTGAATACCGCCGCGTGCAACTTGCTTAATACACCGCCATTGGTTGCATCCGAGTGCAAGTGCAGGATGCGGCCATTCTCCTCAATGGTTACTTCTGAGGGCGGCACGTCCGGCTGCCGATGAACATAGCGAAAATGCACGGGGTCACAGGAATTTTCTGCAATATCCTGGACATGGGCAGGCACCAGAAATTCTGCGTAACGGGGTTCCGTCCAATTGGCATCCCCCAGTTCAGGGAGATCTGGCAGCTCCCACTGGGGGCCAGTGTTCTCGGGGTGATACCAGATGTAGACCTCGCCGTTTTTCTCCTGCGTATGCCAGGTGCGCAAACGAGCGCGCTCGGGTATTTCGTCACAGTAGGGTATCTCCTCGCACTTGCCCTGGGCGCCAAACCGCCAGCCATGAAAAGGGCAGCGAATAGACTCACCCACAACACGGCCTCCCACCGCAAGATTGGCTCCGAGGTGGGGACAGTAAGCGTCCTGCAGCACCGGCACGCCACTGCGGGTACGATAAAGCACCAGCTCACGGTCAAAAGCCTGCACCTGTTTCACCTCGCCCACTTGCAATTCGCTACTACGGGACACGGAAAACCATCCCATGGGGAAGGCCGGTGTCACATTGGTTTTGGATTCACACGCTTCTACTATAGACATGCCTTACTCCGATAAAGTGTTGGCCGTTGCCAGTTGAAAATCACAGACAAGCCCTGCATCCTGTGTTCTTCTGCTCTGAAATTACTATACCCACGAATGAGCAAACTTGCACATATGTATACTAATTTAGTTTAATGACAGCGGGATTGCAACACTGTGGTGAGACATTGATTAACACAACAGCGGCGCCACCACTGGGAAGACGCGAGCAGCGCAAGCTGGAAATCCGCGCCAGAATCGAGGACGCTGCCTACAAGCTGTTCCGGGAACGGGGCATCGAAGAAACAAGTATCGAGCAAATTTGCGTTGAGGCAGATGTTGCGCGGCGCACCTTTTACGGCCACTACACCAACAAGCACGCCCTGCTCGGCGGACTGGGGCTATCCAGACTCTACAACCAGTCTGAACCCATGCTGGCTCTGTTGATGGCAAACCACCATACAACCCGAAGTCGACTGGAGGCAATGATTGAGTATATAGAGTCAAAGTTTGCCACATTCAGCGATTTTGACCGCCATTTGATTCTAATCGCGCCATCTATCTTTGCCGAAAATAGCGAGCAGCACCGTGAAATCGGTAATTCTGCCACGGCCAGCTTCACCAGGCTGATCAACGCCGGGCGTAAAATTGGCGATGTGCGCACAGACTTCACGCCAGATATTCTGGCAGCCATGGTCGTGGGTACTCTCAATATGCTAACGACCAGCTGGGCTATGAACAGTGACTACCCGATTTTTGCCAACCTGGAAGAGGCGCGAGCACTGTTTACTCAGCTCATCTGCAAGAACGACGTATAATCACCCGCTGCGAAGCCAACAAGCTGTCACCCCATAGTCACCCAGGAGAAAGCATGAGCAATATTCCCGACCAGCGCCGTTTCATCGCGGTGGACCCGGACGACCATTCGATAAGCCTGCAAACGGGACCGGTACCCAGCCCCAGATCCGGGGAAGTACTTATCAGGGTGAGCGCAGCGGGGCTCAACCGCGCTGATCTGCTTCAGCGCCAGGGGTTATATCCTCCGCCCGAAGATGCGTCGCCAATAATGGGACTGGAGGTGGCCGGTGAAATCATTGCAACCGGCGCCGACGTCAGTAATTGGCAAGTGGGAGATGAAGTGTGCGCCCTGACCCACGGCGGCGGCTATGCCGATTACACGGTTGCGCCGGCCACTCAGTGCCTCCCCATCCCCGCCAGTATGGATATGACAGAAGCGGCCGCGCTGCCCGAAGCAGTGTTGACCGTGTGGCACAACCTCTTTCAGCGCTGTCAGTTGCAGGCTGGCGAGAATGTGCTGATTCACGGCGGGGCCAGCGGCATTGGAACACTCGGTATCGCTATCTGCAAGGCGCTGGGGGCCGAGGTCTATACCACCGCAGGCAGTGACGATAAATGCCACGCGCTGGAAGCGCGAGGTGCAACGCGGGCCATAAACTATAAAAGCGAGGATTTCGAGCAGGTCATCACTGAGTTGGGGCTGAAAAATAAAATCAATGTCATCCTGGATATTGTCGGTGGTGATTTTATTCAGAAAAATATCAATATTGCTGCTCCTGAAGGCCGCATTGTTAACATAGCTTTTATTCGCGGAGCTCGCGCCGAGGTAAACTTTGGACCCATGTTAATGAAACGGCTGGTACTCACCGGCTCAACACTTCGCGCCCAGAATTTTGCCCAGAAGGCAGTAATGGTAGAGGAAATTCTGGAGCGCGTTTATCCCCACTTCGCCAGCGGAGCTGTTAAACCGGTAGTAGACCGCATTTTTCCACTGGAGCAGGCGGAGCAAGCGCAGGACTACATGCAGAGCGGCGAGCACATGGGGAAGATTATTTTGCAGATGTAGGTACTGCGCTAACTCTGCTATCTTTGGCCATCAGCAATGGCGACATTCGCGTTCAGGTCCAGCCATGTACAGACACCACTGCAAGCTGATGGCCATCGCGGCCACTGCCCTCCTTGCCACTGCCTGCGGTGGTGGTGGTGGCGGCAGCTCTCCAGACCCCGCACCCCCCACACCTCCGCCGCCTATTGAGCAACCGCCCGCGAGCTTTCGAATATCCGGCACTGTCACCGCGTCAAGTAGCCAGGCGGTGGATGGCGACACAAACGACCCGGCAAGTGAGCTGCGCTCCAACGACACAGTGGCATCAGCCCAACCCATATCAAACCCCGTCACATTGGGCGGCTACGTAAACCGTCCGGGCAGTGGTGCGCCGGGGCGCTCCGAGATAAATGGCGATATCGATGACTATTTCCGGGTGGAGTTATTGGCCGGCCAGAGCATTACGATGTTGGTAGCAGATTTCCAGCAAGCCGACGCAGACCTCTATCTGTACGACACGCAGGGCCGTATCCTCGATTTTTCCATAGAGTCCGGGGAGATTGAAACGCTGACAGTAGCGGTGGACGGCACCTATGTCGTCAACGCCTTTGCCTTTGAGGGAGCTACCAATTACATACTCGCCATCGGCAACCAGAGTAGCGTGGCCAGCCGTGGCCGGGCTGACTACGAGCTGATGCCCTGGCAGTCAGTAATCAAATACCGGGATGCCACGCAGGCGGATAAACTCGACCGCGAATTCACCCGCAGCCGGATGCGGCGCATGGGCATGGAGCAAAGGGCCGGGGGGCCGGGCCGGGCAAGGTTGATGGCAATACGGCGAGGGCTTGTCGGTGGGGCCGAAACGGCAGCGCGCACCGGTTCCGCATTCGCCAAGCTGGGCCATATCCAGGATGAGCGCATAAGCGCAAAGCTGGAAACCCTGCTCGCTATCAAGTCGCTGAATCGCGACCCACAGATCGAATACGCCGAACCCAACTACCAGGTCAGGGCTATGGCGGAGCCCAATGACCCCGCCTACCCTCTGCAGTGGCATTACCCCCTGATCGCTTTGCCAGCGGCATGGGAAACGACTACCGGAACCGCCGAAGTGATTGTCGCCGTAGTCGACACGGGGATCTTGTCTAACCATCCGGACCTGCGCGATCAACTGGTCGATGGTTATGATTTCGTGAGCAATGTAAGCAGCGCGCGCGATGGCAATGGCATCGATCCAAATCCGGAGGATCCTGGCGATGGCGGCAGCGCTGCCACCAGTAGTTTTCACGGCACCCATGTCAGTGGCACAGTAGCCGCAGCGGCTAATAATGGCATTGGAGTGGCCGGTGTTGCCTACAATTCACGCGTTATGCCACTGCGCGCACTTGGCGCTGATGGCGCGGGTACCAGCTACGACGTAGACCAGGCCATTCGCTATGCCGCGGGCCTCGCGAACGACTCCGGCACCGTACCCACCCGACGCGCAGCGATTATCAATCTCAGTCTCGGTGGCGCTCCGTTCAGCCAGTCAAGCCAGAGTCTCTATCGGCAGGTACGCCAGGCGGGAGTGACTTTAGTTGCTTCCGCGGGGAATGAAGCATCTTCGCGTGCCTCCTACCCGGCAGCGTATGAAGGGGTAATTTCCGTGGCTGCGGTAGATGCCCAGCGCAGACGTGCGAGTTATTCAAATACCGGCACTACGATTGATATTGCCGCCCCCGGCGGCAACAACGGTGTTGACCTGAATGGCGACGGCTATCCCGACGGTGTACTGAGCACCGGCGGCATCGGCGCAGGCGGCGACTTCGGTTATACCTTCCTCAGCGGCACATCCATGGCTGCGCCGCATGTTTCCGGAGTGATTGCCCTGATGAAATCAGTGAACCCGGATCTCAGCCCCGCTGATATTGACGCGCTGCTGGTTCGCGGCGATATCACAGATGACCTGGGTGCCCCCGGCCGCGATGACATATTCGGTCACGGTCTGGTCAATGCACAACAAGCCGTATTTGCTGCGCTTGAAGCCGGGGGCAGTATTCCTGCCGACAAGCCTTTCCTCAGTGCATCTGCCAGCACCTTGAATTTTTCTGGCAATGTTTCGGCACTTGAGCTCGAATTGCGCAACGGAGGTAGTGGCGACCTGGCGCTGTTGGACCTTACCAGCTCGGAGCCGTGGCTGGAATTGCTGCCGCTGGATACCAACGCGAATGGGGTCGGACTTTACCAGGTAAGTGTTGAGCGAAGCGGGCTGGAGAATGGTGTCTACTCAGCAAATATCAGCGCTCAGTCTTCCGTAAATTCCCTCTCGGTAAGAGTCATTATGTCGGTCGGCGACGAAAGTCCGGCAGACGTTGGAGTACTCTATATCCTGCTTTACGAGCAGGAGACAGATGAAGCGATTGCCCAGGTCAGCGCAAGATCGGAGCAAGGAGGCTACTCTTTTGTCTTCGCGAATGTACCGCCGGGACAATACCAGGTCTATGCCGGTAGCGACGCCGACAATGACCTACTGATTTGTGATTCCGGAGAGGCCTGCGGATCCTGGCTAACGGTCGACCAGCCCATTGTGATTGACGTAAATTCCAATCGGGAGAATATCGATTTCCCCGTCGACTATCTGGTAACCATTCCCAGCGTCAATGGCCTTACAACCGTCACAAAGAGAGTGACAGAAACAAGAGAGTTGTCCAGGCAGCGGAATTAACCCGTATTAGATGAGGTTATAGTGCTAATTCTGTCCCCAATATTGAGGGGGACAACAGCTCTCCCCACCCTAAGGCAGGGGGATGATGTGAAGCCTGCCCCGGACAAATCCGGGGTGAAGAGAGCTTATTGCAAGGCCTCTCGATTGCAACGAGAAACCTGAACTGACGCCTACTTCTTTTTGCGGCCAGCAGT
>TARA_R110001592_G_scaffold18816_12_pt1 | contig 66531 bp, 79 predicted proteins | sample TARA_R110001592 | Tara Oceans TARA_R110001592 (sample SAMEA4398387) | marine metagenome | biome: Polar Biome; feature: [SRF] surface water layer (ENVO:00010504); material: water (ENVO:00002006), including particulate matter (ENVO:01000060) such as... | depth 5 m | reverse complement strand
TTACAGAAGAAATTAACTTACGTGACTTTCTGAAATACGAGAGAAATGAAGAACTCAAATACCAGCTCGATTTTTCGGATGCATTGGTTATTTTGTTCTGTAAATTGGTTGTTATTTCATTGAGATTTAAAATCTTGTAATTATATAAAATGATTTTTTATATATTATACAATATATAAAGATGGATCCAAAGGATATATTAAAAAAGAAACTAGCCAATGAAATGTTTACAAAATTTCATAGGAAGGGCTGTTATTATATGATCGATGAAAATCTTATCATCGATCTTTATAATATCTATACAAAAAATAAGGTAGAAACATATATTATGACACATGAAGATAAGGTAGAGGTAACAAAAGCATATCCCGGTTTATTTAATTATACACAAAAGGGATATAATTATGTGATTAGTCGCGCCGATAAGAACGGACAGTCCAACGAAGGGTGAAATAACAGTACTCATGATACAAGCGAGAAGGAGCAGGACCTCGAGGATCAGGACCCCGGCACCCCTGGTCCCACCATCGGTCAACACGGTTCATCATTATCTTCCCGGAATCCGGGAGAGAGTTATATAAGGAGTCCACGAATATACATATATAACTTTTTAAAAAAAATCAATTTTAGAAAAGTTTTATTTATAATTATTATAAATATAATAAATAAAAAAATGACCAAAAAATATGCTAAAGTATACAAGGGAAAGACTTATTATGGGGCAGGCGTTATCCTCTATAATGGAAGTAAAATATTAATGCAAAAATCAAAATATGAAAAATATTGGGAAGATTTTGGAGGAAGAACAGACGAAGAAGATAAAGATATCATCTATTCAGCCTACAGAGAAGCAAAAGAAGAATCTAACGGAGTACTGACACACAGTTATCTCAAAAGATTGGTGAAAAAGAACCCGGATAAATGCTACCCATTAAATCAAGATAATTCTTATTTTATCTACATGATTTATGTTGACAGAGAAGAAAAAGGAAAATTAAAACCAGAAAGGTTTGGAGATTGCGAATTTCATGACGATATTCCGAGAATAGTTGATTGGGTTGAAAAGGATGTAAAATTACATCCAAGAATTATTGGTTTATAAATTTAAATATATTTATTTAAATTTATTATTTATTATTTACTTCCGGCTGCAGTCTATTTTGGATCTTTTATTTTAACTATCCTTCGTTTTCTTTTTTTCTTAGGGTTCTTTCTTTTTCTTGGAGAAGTTTTCGTAAAAGGAATTTTTGCTACGGCGGCTTTAACCTTTTGTTTGGATGGTTTTGGTGGCTTGGATGGTTTTGCTGATCCAGTTGAACTTCGAGGACTTGTTCGTCTTAATGAAGTAAATCCACTGGAAATATAATCACCTGCTCTATCCATTAAACTTGCTATAGAAGACGCCCCTACTGCTAAAGTATCAAAAGCGTCTCTTCTTCTAGGACTTGTCCGTCTCGAACTTGTCCGTCTCGAACTTCTCAATCCGCTAGAAGGCTGTCTTCTTCTTCTTAGTGAACGAAGTCTCTCTTCTTCTCTCATTTCCGCTTCCGCTTCCGCTTCTTCTCTTCTTCGAAGTTCATCTCTTATATAGTTCGATCTCAATAATTTTAATCTTTCTCCCCTTCCCGGGTACAAAGCCATAGCGTCTTCAGCTAACATATCATATTCTTCTTTTTCTTGTCTTCTCCATTCAGCGAGCCTTAATATTCCTTCTTCTAATCTTTCTCTCCTACTGATTTCTTCCCGAGTAAGAGGAGTTCTATCTAAAGACGGAAGTCTACTAGGTAAATCTTCTGAATAAACAGGTCTATAAGGAACTAAAGGTCTTCTCGGTAAAGAATCTTCTTCACGGGATGTATCCGATATATCCGGTTCTTCAAAAGAGACCCCCTCGCCCATGTCGTACTCCGTCAACCCGTACCCTGTTTGTCTATAACCACCATAGAGGCTGTTTAAAATCCCATTATAAATCCCTCTAACAGGGGACGGGTTCAATCTTTTAGATCTAGTTTTTCTTTTTCTTCTTGGACTAGTTTTCCTAGTTCTTCTTGGTCTAGTTTTCCTAGTTCTTCTTGGACTAGTTTTCCTAGTTCTCTTAGGACTAGTTATCCTCCTTGTCATTTTATTATATAAAAAAAATTAATTTCTTCTTTCTTCTGCTTTAGACAAATCTATATTCCAACCTAAAGAAGACAATGCACTAAGAGTTAAATCGGTTGCTGGCTGAACTCTTCCTTCATTAGAGTAAGGTGTCATCAGCTCGGTAGTAAAAATATTTTCTCTAAAGTGTCCTGCAGAATCTCCAAGAGGAATATTATTAAAAGTTCCCCTGTACTCATCTCTATATACTGCATATGTTTCTGGAAATTCCGTGCTTCTCAAAAAGGCGCCGTCTTCATTTCTGATAATGGCATTTGTCCATTTATAAGCTAAACCTATACCCATGACATGACCTATCTCGTGTTTTAAAACATCTGCCCAATTCATAGCAATAGCATTTAAATTTATAGTAATATCACCGCCGCCTCTAATGTTACCTCTGTTATTCATAGATCCATAGGCTAAAATTCTTCTATCATCTAAAGGGGAAGCCATGACATCTAAGTCTAATCTGGTATCCTCTGTAACTTTATCTTCCCAAAAAGTCATAGCTTCTTCCAAATATCTAGTAAACCCGTCTTGTATGTTTGTTCCTTCTGTATTATAATAAGTTACTCGAAAATTCTGTCCAAAGTTTAGGGTATTTGTTGTGCCGGTGTTATTATTATCTTTAACACCAAAATAAATACCTACACCTATACCAACTATTATAGCAACTATTAAAAATACTCCAAAAGGCTTCGAGAAAAAATTCTTAGATGCTGTCATTTTAGATATCTTTAAATATCTTTATTAAAATTTAATAAAGACAGTTCCAATTAATAGTGTCGGATGCCTTAGAAGCACTTGGTTTCCTTTTCTTTTTATAAATAGGTTTTACTTCAAAAGACAAATCTTCTAAAGTTTGTTCTAAATCTTCTGTATATAGACTGTCTATTTCTACTTCTTTTACTACTTTCTCTTCTTTTTTATCCATATCTTCTATCACAGGAGGCGGTAGAGCGCTAATATCAGTATAATCAGGAACACCTAAACACCCTAGATTATCTCCTTCTCTTGAATCTTTCTCATCTGTGCGTCTACAATAAAATACAACATTTCTAAAGTCACCGGTTACTGTAATAAAAGGATTTTCACTTTCATGAATTCGTTTACAAATATCACAGTAAGTCGGATTGAGTCTTCTCAAAACAATAAGTAAATTTCCATTCTTCTCTTTACATTCTTGAAATGTAAAATCACCATACGAGTATTTTTTATAAAACATTTTCATGACATCTTCGATATCTCCTTCATTCGCACTTCCGGAAAAATTAAGATCCTTCTCTTCGACTACAGGTTGAAAACCACAAAGAACTCTGCATGCAGAAACATTGGTGACCAGAGAAGAAGCTAACAAATAATTAAATTTTCCTATTTCTGTTTTAATTCTTTTAGGAACACTAAAACGATAAGATAAATCTTCTCTCAATCTTTTAATATTATTTTTCATAAATTTATGAGACTGCACTATTCTAAATTGCTGAACAGATTTATAAACACACCTGTCCATATACTTTTTATTTTCTTCTGAAAGTTTTTCATCTACTTTATCATAGAATGTTAAAAGTTCTTTGTAACTTTGAAGATAAACATCATCAACTATGATATGGAAACTTAATTTTGTTTCTGTAGAAGAATCAAAAACAATAATTTTTATTTTCTTACCGATCATATCTATAATCCTATTTTTTATTTGTTCTATCATTGATTTAAAATCAAAAGAGAGATCGTCTATGTCAATATCAAAATATGGTTTTCTCCCGTCTTTTTCTCTCATCATTTCGTAGAAACATTTTTCTTCGTCCAACTGAGTAAAAAAGTATTTGGTAAATTGATTAAAATTTTTAAAAAGTGTATACCTTCTGTATCTCAATTGCTGACATATCATTAAATTTTCTTCTGTAATGGTTTCGCTTTCTATTAAATTCTCTTCTCCTTTTTTATTGAAATAATTATACCATTTCATAATTCCCTTTTTAAAATAAATATTTTAAAAAGGTGTCATTTTCTAATTTTAACTCTTAGAAACATCCTCGCTGTAAACTCCGAGAATTATAGCCCCTAACACTACAAGCCCCAGACCAGTAAGTTCCTGCCATACAAATGTTTCTCCGAATACAAAATACCCAACCAAAGAAGTCAAAATAATAGTACCCGAATCCCAAAAAGCATTAGAGATAGCAAATTGAGAATAGCTGTATGTTAAAATAAGTAGATACAAAATAGGTGCATAAATTAGAAATGCTAAAAACATATACCAAATTTTACTGTTATCTTTATCAGAATCATAAAATTTTCTAGCAAGAAATTGACTAGTTGTTTCTAAAATGACAATCCCTACAATAATCCCAGCATTTATCCCATTAATCATTTTAACAGATTAAGAAAATATTATTATAATAATATTATTTTATAAAAAAATATTTTATAAAATAAAAGATGTCAGAAACTAAGATTCCGTCAGCAGAAGAAATTTTTCAAGAAGAGAAAAACGTAATCCTGCAAGAAAGTACTTATGAATTTCAAATAGAAAGAGTGCTGAAAAAGATTAAGAAAATTAACAAACATAACAATACAGTGACTATTGTTTTCAAGGGATTACCAGACCCAAGACTTTTAGAAGAACTGGAATCTCAGGGATACAGAGTTAAATTTGAAACATCATACGATTCTGGAAAACAGGAAAAATACTTGACAAGACTTCGTGTTATTAATCCCAAGTTTGAGAACGAAGGAAATAGTTTCATTGATAAATTAGAGGATCAAATTAAAGAATGCGCTTTCTCACAGGGAAGTTTTAAAATGTCAGATGATGCGAAAAATTTAATTCAATCTATTTTCAAACCACCTACAAAATAAATTTATCTAAAAATCAGTTATACAATTTTAATTATTAAATATAAATTTGATAATCATATTAATAAATCTACTTGCAGAGCAGGGGGTTGATGTCGCACTTTCCCTCCTTGATAGGCATTCGGATCTTCTTGCGGTACCTGTGCATCACCTGGCGGTTGTGGTACCTGTTCTGCCTCTTCCACCCCATGCAGAAGCTGTAAGCAATTTCCGGACAGTACATGTGACTCGCTCCCCTTATGGTGTGCAGTGCCCTGTGCGAAGAGTGAGACGGATGGTCTACATTCTTCCTGCATGGTCGAGTGTCATTCTCAGGGTCATTCTCAGGGTCATTCTCAGGGTCATTCTCAGGGTCATCGTAGACATCTAGTTCGTCTACCTCGTCCTTTCGGACGTTTTCCTTCCACCACGACATCTCCTTCCTCATTCTCTTCTTTTCGCAGAACTCCTTGTAGCCCATAGTAGATTTTAATTCTATTTTTTTTTAATTAATCATTTTCGTAAAAATGTTCATCGGTTTCTTTTTAGAAGAAAATATGTATTAAAATTTGTACCCATAATAAGGATTTGTCACAATACCATAAACACCAGGAACCTGATATTGGAAACAAACTGCAAAACCTTCTCCGTAAACCGGACTATTATTAGGTAGATTCCAATTACCTATATCAGCAGGCCAAACTTGGTAAGATAAAGTAGATGCCTGTTTATCAGATACATTGCCAAATTTGACTCTACTTTCAAACATTAACTGTAATGTAGAAATTCTTCTTATAATTAATTTTTTAAGTTTTGTAATCACTTCAAGATAGTTATCTGGGTCCATTTCTCTCCATACGGTCTCTATTTCAGCCGTTACCATCATATTATCTAAAGCACTGTTTCCCGGAAAAGTTACATTTACTCTCGAATCTTTTCCTAATAATTCTTCGAGTGTATCGAATCTAAAATTGATATGTTTCGATATATTCTCGAGTGCTTTCAAAGAATCATTTTCTAAATCGTGACTCTCGATATCAATATAGGCCTCTGCCATCGTCTTTTGAAGACTTTCTAAACTATCTAATGCAAGTTCGTCTAATTGGTTTTTAATCTTCATATATGTATCTCTATCAAGTTTCTTGGTATTATAAAGTTGATATACAAAGATATAGCAATTTGATTGCAGCATCGTTAACGTACCATATACCCCAAAAATCTTATCTCTGTTGAATAAGATATAGACCATTTTATATAGAATCTATCTTAATAAAAATGATTTTTTAATCTACTAGAAACACAAAAATTGCCGGTTTGTAGAACCATATTTTATTTTATGTCTAGTAATAATTACAAAGTTTCTTTAGATGAAAAAAAATTTACAGATTTTGAGATATCAAAATATGAACTTGAATACGGTGTTAAAATTAGAAAGAAAGACAACAGGATTTGTTTCAAAGGCAGCGACCAGAATGTAGAAAAAGTCAAGGCCATTATTAAGAGAGAAGTGTTCTTGAACAACAATCCTCTTCCTAAATCTAATCCAAAGCCAGGAAGTATTATAGATGATCTAGAAGATCTTGACTGCAAACCAGACTACAGTAGAGCCCACAGTAAAAACTCTAAGAACAATATCTACCAAGTAAAGGAATTTAGATTCTATTAGATAGAAAAATAAAAAATTTTATAAGAAAAAATATAAAATTTAAAAATGGACAAAATAAAAAAAATAATAAATCATAACATTTTGAAATATGCTATTGTTATAGGAAAATTAAAATTTTAAAGTCTCTTCACTTGTTCTAATTTATTAGAATGAATTTTAGACCAATAGCATAAATCAAAGATGGCATGTTGCAAAACTAAGAGAATAGCAGCTGTCATTGCAAAACTATATCTAAGATCTTCTTCGCTAGACTCAGCCGCTATGGCTACAAGCATTCCCACGGTTCCTGCTCCTGTAATAAATAATGCAGGTATTTGGTTATAGGGATGCTGTTTTTTTGTCACAATTCTGTAAATTGTAGGTGACCATAAACTGGCTCCAAAAAGATATACCGCTAATGAAACTAAATAAAGAGTATATCTCCAATCTTTCAGTGTACCGGTGCTACTAGCCCAATAGACTAAATAAAAGAATGAAATAATAGAAAGTGTAGAAAGTGTTAAAAATACGCTCATTTCATTATCATTGAAAACTCTGGCTAATTTTTTACCGACACCCGTGATAGATATAAAAGTATATCCCATAAGGACAGAAATTCCTCCTGCTAAATTTATACCGAGTAATGTTCCATCAACCATTTTAGTATGTATTTATACTAAAATTTCAAAAATATTTCTTCTTCTTTTTCTTCATTTCAGGGTAACAAATAAAACAAAAGGTATTGTATTCTGGTTTAGGACCATTGTGCTTCTTGCACCAGCATGATCCACAATACATTAAATTATCTTTTATAACAGTTCCTTTAAGTTCTGCTACGGGTACATCACCAAATGATTTTAAATTACAAACTTGACACACTGGCAAAGAATTACTATAAACAGATGACATTTTTAAAGATTTTTTATTTTATAAATCAAATATCAATTATGGATCCCGGAATATAATTTATCCAAATAATTACGTAAATAACAGAGAGAATAGGAAAGACCAAATCCTTCATTTATTTAAATAAATTTATAATAAATAATTCATTTTTATATAGAATATATAAAAATGTTGAAGACACTTTTAAAATATCTCTTTGCGTTTTCTCTTTTTTCATCTCCCCTTTCATTCAATCCAGAAACACATATCAAAGAGAGAATTATGTCAAATTATTCTTCTTCCTGTTTACCAAAAGCAGATGGTATAAACATGCAACTTGGTATCGCTTTTCGTTCATTTAATAATATTGATCAGATTGAAGGAACAGTAGAATCGAATATTTGGTTACGTTATTACTGGCACGACGACAGGCTAAAATGGAACCACGCCAAATCAGGTATCGATAGTTTAATTTACACTACAGACCCGCAAGCAGAACAGAGTATTTGGACACCTGATATTTATCTTTATAATACAGCAGAACAGCCCATGTCACAATTACAGTTTAGCAGGGCAATAGTAAATCATAATGGAGATATTATTTGGTCTAGACCGGGTATCGTAGTATCTACATGTTATTTTGATTTACAATATTTTCCATACGATATACAAACATGTTCGTTTAAATTCGGGAGCTGGGTCTATCCTAAAAGTTCTATTAATTTAAGTATTTATTCTGTACCTATAGATTTCTCTAATTATATGGAAAATGAAGGTTGGAGGGTCACAAATAGTACCTATGAATTAGAAGTAAAAAAATATGCATGTTGCCCCGAAGAATACCCAGCTGTTATATTTAACGTGACACTTTTGAGAAAATCCGGGTACTACGATATCAACATTGTTGTACCTACATTTGCAACAGCAACATTGATGGTAATAAGTATGTTAATTCCCTGGAATTCTGGAGAAAGAATTTCTTTTGCAGCGACCGTTATGCTCTCAATCATCGTCTTTTTACTTATTTTATCAGATAATCTACCAAAAACAGACACAAAACCTCTTCTCTCTATTATGTTAGTAGGTCTTATGTTTTTCTCTTTGGCTGTTGTTTTCTTTACGGTTCTAATTACGGCTATGAGAAACATAGACGATGATAGTGTTTTTATGAGACTGATAGATAGATGCAGGAATAAAAAAATAAAACGAACACGAAGTTATTCAAAGGCAATGGCTCTTGAAAAAGAAAAGAAAAAACCTTATATAGAGAGGTTATCAAATTATCTAGAAGTTGTATTTACTGTTCTTTTTGTTGTAGCTTTCTCTGCTTTTTCTATTACTGCAGTGTCACTCAGACCGGATCATTCTCCTTAAAAATGAACTCTTAAATCTTTTTAACTGAAAAAAACAACGATGCCACAGACCACAGAGAACCAACCAGAAAAAGTCACCTGCTGTGATAGTGTTAAGATTAGATCACAGCACTGGTGTGGCATTTTTTGGTCCCCTGTAGAGTATCCCGTTGACGAAGCAAAAGGTCAGGGATGGTGCGATGTTTGCAATGCTACATGTGGTATTCTTTGTTTTGCTCCTAAGGCGTTTGTTCTTGTTCTAGCGACACCTCATATTTGTTGTTGTATGGAAATAAAAGATCTCCAGAAGTAAAGGAGTAAATAATATAAAATTTAAATATATTTAAATTTTATTCTTTTGTTCGATAAATTTGTCCAGTCTCTTCTGAGCAGTAGATAAATGGTCGGATTCAAAATCACAATTTCTGACTCTAAATTTTTCAAATCCACCGGAATCGTTTGTATAATAAATATTCTTAAATCCGTATCTTTTCATTACTTTAGTACAGTTATGACAAGGTTTTGATTCACAATATCCTCCGTGTTTTCTACTCAAGCGAACGACATAAATATCGAATTTTTTAGCTATCTTTCTTATATCTTCTATACTCTTTATATTTTTACCTTTGAGAAATATTGCTTCCCATTTTCTGATGGCGTCCATTTCTGCATGAAATGAAGGACCATATATCTTACCTGAACAAAAATTTCTATCATGATTCGTTCCCTTACACACAATCTTTTTATTCTTAGAAATCAAAGCACCGTGTTGATGAACCATCTCCTTTTGCTGAACCTTTGATCGAATCACCCGCCAAACTGAGCATCCTATCAATACTCGACATTTTAATTGTTTTGTTATTTATCAAAATTCATTTTTATATTTGATAAATTAAAATCCAGGAGGACCTAGATAAAAAGCAGGACCCGCAACAAAATCATGAGAATAACCTGTGTGAGGAAGATGACCTTCTGCTGCAAAGTCCCACATTATTTCAGGAATATCATCAAGCCAATCTATTTCAGAGACCTGGTCTGGATTAAAATAATCGCCGTCAGGGATTTCTATGCCCATTGCACCGCATGCTGTCAAGTAATTTGATTCTCCAAAAACTCCTTCCGAGAATTTGGCGTAACATAAATTACATAAAGTAAATTTACTCTCATATATTTCTATATTTCTAGTAAACCAGGCTTCAGACATTTCACATTTTTCAAAATTACATGTATCTAAGAGAGTATTTCTATCTCTATTAACCTTGTAACTGTCAAAATTAATTCTTTCCATCCATACCTGATCAAAATTTACATTTCTTAGTTCGGCAGAAGAAAACATGGACAATGTTAAGTTAACTTTGCGAAATGTAGTATTTGATATGTCGGAGTCACTGAAATCTCCGTCTTCGATACAGCACTTTTCAAATTTGCAATTTTCTATCAACGCATTCCTGAAAAATGCATGACAGAGATGACAGTTATCAAATGTTGTGTTTCTGAATGTTGAAAAATTAAACAGAATCTTTTCTGCGCTCAGGTAACGAATGGTTTCGTCCTTGAAATGCAATAAGGACCCATTTGGTAAAAAACCTAAAATATCAACGAACAAGTACTTGTCTATAGAATCTTTGAAAGTATCAGAAAATCTCATAAAAACCATCAGTAAAAACATCAGATGTTCGACTGCCTTCTTGTGCAAATCGTAAGAAGTAAATTCTTCGTCGTGAGATTTCCATGCACTGAAGGGTTGACATTCGATAATCTTTTCTCTTTTTATTGGATCCCTCAGCAAATCAACAAAGATGTGACTTCTTGGTCTTGACATATTTACAGGGTGTATTGGAATTATTAATTTTCATTAATAATTCATTTTCTATTATTCGTAGTACAGCGGGTACCAATCTGCATAGGTGGGCCAAAAAGGAAAACCTTCCTCCCGAAGTTCTTCAGTTGTTTTATCTTTATGGTACACCTCTTCATTTCTCTTTTTATCTAATTTTATTCTAAGTTTTCTCTCAGTTTCAGAGAGATTACTAAAATGATTCATCCTTCTCTTTCTTCTCGGAGAAGTTCGTCTTCTTCGGGGACTCATTTTTCTTCTCGGCGAAGTTTTTCTCTTTTTATAAGTTTCCTTGCATTTTCTACTTCTATTGGCTTGCTTGTAACTCATGTTGTGTTTTTTTGCAAATCGGTGAACATGTTTTGACCAGTCTGTCATTTTTATTATACAAAATAATAAAAAAAATTAAAATTACATTAATAATCATAGTAATCCATCATCTCTTGTGGAAGATTATCCTCATCCCAATCCTCCCAAATATCATCGTTAGTTAACACAACTTCATCGTGTTCTAACTCGATTTCCTTCTTTCGGGTATTTGGCATAATGGTTTCATCTTCCTGTTTCATTTCTTTCAATCGGTCACCTAGTTTTTCATACCGATGAGGTAGGTAACGAATGGTCGCAAAATCGAGTGTATCTCTATCACATACAATCCAAATCTTTTCTTTTGTCCTGGTAATCGCTGTATAAAGTAGATTAACATTTAGAAATCCTGACATGTTTCTAGGAATATAAAGAATAACAAATTTGTATTCTGATCCTTGTGATTTATGAACCGTTTTACAAAAAGAATGTTTCACTTCGCTGATATAAAATTCGTCCACTTGTTGTGATTCTTCTTCCTTCTTCTTTTTCTTCTTCTTCTTATCTTCTGGTCGGATTGCCCAAAAATATTCGACTACTTTTCCATTTCCGTAATCGACAATCATAACTTCTTCATTCATGTCAACTACTTCTCCCTCTTCTCCATTCATCAAATCAATACTGTCTGAATACACATTCTTGGTTTGCATGACGCGATCACCAACATAATATCTTTTGTTATTGAACTCCTTAGATTGGAATTCTTGTAAAAATATCCCCTGGTGATATTCTACCACCTTATCGATATCTTTATTATAAGGTGTAATTACCGTCACGTCTCGATGACTTACACCTTTCTTCTTGAAAGCATTCAGAATAGTTTCACAATATTCCAAACCTTTCTCGATAATATAGAATCCGTCACTGGTTTCAAATTTATAGGGCAATTTTTTATTCCTCTTTTCATCAATCAACCCATTTGCATTTTTCAAGATCATCATCTTGTCATTCTGACGAACCATACGTTTGTTTTGTGTCAAATAATAGATAGGAACTCGTTCTGTATTCATCAGTTCTGTGAAAAAACTTCCGGTACCGATCGGAGGAAGCTGATTACAATCGCCGATGAGAATCAACCTAAATTTATGTCTAAATAGTGTTAAGAACTCCCACATCAATTCTGTAGAAATCATAGAACATTCATCAATAATAACATTGTAAAACTTTTCGACATCTTGTCCTGATTTTTTCCGATGAATAATTCTGTGAAGTGTATGACATTCAATATTCTCAAAATCTTCTCCCAAACTTTCTTTGATTCGAAGTACTGCTTTTCCTGTGAAAGAAGTTAATAGAAAATATTCATCGTTGTTCATAAAGTTCTTGATCAGCTGTTTAATTAATGTAGTTTTACCACAACCGGCACCGCCAGTAATAATTGAAAGATAAGAACTCGTCGCTCCTTCCAAAGCAGATTCCTGTTCTTCTGTCAGTGTAATATTTTTCTCTGAAAACACCTGATATCCTTTTCCCAGAGAAGGCATCTGTGACTCTCTGATTTTTTGCTCTACTGTAAACCGAATCATTTCGTTGAGTCTTTCCATCACCTCAAATTCTACCTTGAAACTAAAGTACGTATAGATTAAATCTTTACTAAAAACCAAATCATATTCATCTTGAAGATACTCTGCGTAAATAGTAAGTTCAGGGTGCTTCTTGCAAACTATTCCTTCAGGACACCCTGTCCACCCTTTGGAAACAAAATCCATAATTGTTCTTGCAATCTCTCCGCATTTTACATCTTTTCTTGTATTTTCTTTACCCAACATTTGGTTGATTTCCTTCGCTTTGTTTAAAGGAATGGAAAAAACTTTAAAGGGATTGTTTTTAATAGTAGAGTAAAGCCGTGTATCTGACATATGCGCCTTTCTTATCTCACTGTCAAATAAACCAAGAAGATAAAGTCTTCGTTTGGTAAAATTTCTATTCCACCATCGAAGAAGTTTTGATGATTGAAATGCCGTAAGAGCATCGAACTTAAATTCCTTTGGAACAGGGTCAGAGAGTTCTGTTAAGTAGTTAATGATTTTTGAGTCTCTGTTTGGAGACTGATGTTTCCGAAAAAGTTCATCATAAACTTTTTCTACTTTAGCAGATCCAATTCCTTTTCCTTTGATAGCTTTAAAAATACAATTCTTAATGTTTTCCGTGCTTGTTGGAATTAAAACAAAAGGCTTTTCTGCGATAAGTATTTCATTGTCATAGAGTTGTCCTTTCAATGCAATCGTATCGTTTGTATCAAGAGGCAGATAACCATTATACCTACAAGTATAAATAGTTTCCCCTCTTTTTACTTTGAAAATAATGAGTTCGTCTTCGTAATCATTCTTAACAATTTTGTTAACAGTTCCTCTTAGTTCGAACATTCGATAGGTTTTTCATAAAATTTTCGCATATAGTATATCATTTTTATATTTCGTGTTTTTATGTTTCCAGGAGCTCAATGTTTTATTGAGCTCCCGTAGCTCAGTCGGTAGAGCAGTGGTCTTATGCGCCATTTGTCGTGGGTTCGAGCCCCACCGGGAGTATATTTTTATATCAAAGAGATATAAAAATCTAGTAGTATGATACTCATACTACTAGTAAAAATGATTTTATTTTATCACTTTTACTAGTAAAAAATGAACCTAGAAGAATTAAACACCGTAGAAGGTTGTGTTGTTGTAAAAAATCCGCCTTCGTTTTATTATGATTCCGGGTTAGAAACACAAGAAGATATGAACAAACCCGTAGATATATCCGTGGATCATGATTGTTTTATATCTTATTTTGAATTACTCTATGATGATATAATTTATTATCGAGGAGATAGAGTAGAGTGCTACTATTGCAATGCCCATACAGAAATAAAAATACACAATTTCAGGATGGATTTTAAGTTCATGCTTTATAGGAATACGGTAAACAATACATATTACACTGAAACGGACTTAGAAATAGGGCCACAAGAATACCCCGAAGACACAGGCGGGACTTTAAACTACTATTTTATAACAGATTTACTGAAACTTGTGTTTTTTAACCCACCTAAATATGAGGATATCTGCTATTAAAAATGATTTTTTATATATAAATTTTTATATATAAACAAGGAGAAATAATGGGTTCTTATGAAAAAGAAATGGTTCTCTTCTACACCAATCTTTGGGGTAGTACGGGTCAACCTACATTTTGCCCTGTCTCTCTCGAGACGATGGCTGAAAATAATAACAACGCAGCTCTAATGCTTTTTTTTATTCATCATCTTAAAGGCGAAGAAGGCAATGTAATTAATGCTTGCAAGAAGGTTCTTAATTATGTTAGACCAGAAACACCTGGTTCGGACATTTTTGACGAACTTCCTACCATAAGTTATTCGTCCAGTAAGGCAATTCAAACAGAACCGCTTGTTTCTAGGCCTAAGCCCATTTTTCCTTCTCTTGAAGATAAGAAATCTCTATTTGGGGATAACGAATTTCCTCAACTTGGAGGTTCTAAAGAATCTGTCGAAGTTGTTTCTTCTGTAACACCGGAACCTGCTTCGAGCGAAGACGAAGTCGAAGTCGAAGTCGAAGAAGAAGAAGTCGAAGACATCCCTGAAGTAATCGGCGTTATAGACAAAGAAATTAGGGAGTTCAAGGGAATCCGTGTTTCTTGTGGTAAGGTACCACAAGAAGGCGATATCCACTTCATCAAGTTCTACATCGAAAACGGAATAAAGGAAAATGCTATCTTCTTGACTAAAAATCAAATCCCTGATTTCTCTTGTATCAAGAGAGGTAGCATCTACAATTTTGGAGGAAAGTTTAAGTATATTGAATCCAAGAAGAATTGGGTTCTTTGCGATGATGGAATTGTTACTATTGCAAAGACTCGTATTAACGGTGTTCAAGAACCCGATAAGACGAAGAATTCTAACAAGATTATCACTTCTCAGCGAGGCGAAGTCTTCTTTGTTTCTGACAAAGAAGTACTTCCGAAGGACGGACCTTGTTCTTTCGAGCTTTACAAGATGTATGGCAAAAACTGCTATTCTGCATGCAACATCAGAAAGTTGTAATCTGTTAATTATAATTTAATATATTCTTTTATATATCTAAAAGAATATGTCAAGTCGCTTAGATGAAAACCCGGCGGATCCGGTTTTGATAGTAGTTCCTATACTACTTAGCTGGACTACTAGTTATTTTTTTGGAAGGTCAGATCCATACAAATACACACCTGCGTGGTTTCAGCCACCCGGATGGGTTTTTGGTATAGTGTGGACACTCTTATATGTTATGTTGGGATTTTTATTATATGAATCTAAACGAGAAAAAGAATACGGTGTTTTAAGTTTAGTTGTAGTATTATTATTTTTTACTTATTTGTGGCAATATCTTTTTAATTATAAAAAATGGTACCGCCTCGCTGTTTACGACTTATTACTCGTTTTAGTTATCTCTCTTATCCTTTACGTATTATTAAATTATTCTGCTGTTGTAGATAAAACCAGTTTCGGGCAAGGTTATTTAATGGTTTATATACCATTTATTGCTTGGATTATTTTTGCTATTATTATGTCAGTACATACCGGTTATCCTAAAAAGGCAAAGATTAGAACTATTTAATCAAAAAATATTTTTTTATGTATAGGTATACATGAAAATCGAAATTTCATTCTATTTTTTCTTATTTTACTAAGCAGAAAACAGAGTTTTTTAAAGATTTCAAGGGAACCCCCTTTATTTTTAAAATTCTTACCTCCTAGAATATATGAAATTTCATTATTTCATGTTTTTTGTAAGAGTTGAAAATATTTTATATAAAATATAAAAAGGTACCTAGAAATCGAAAAAAAATGAAAATTTCGAAATAATGAAGTCATATTTTTTTATGAATTTTTTAATGCTAGTTTCTCTTTAAAATTTTAACCAATCTTCCTACAGTCCCGTCGCGAAGCATTACTTTATGCCCCCTTGTATGTACCTTCTTTTTTGTTAAAACTCTTTGAACAATACCGTTTACTTTGACGCCTTCGTCGTAAGGTTTTACAATAACTTTTACGATATCTCCTTTTTCTGGTCTCTCCATTTTATAAAAAATATAATTTTTACTGTAAATAAAATGCAAATCTTTGTAAAAACACTGACTGGTAAAACAATTACTCTTGAAGTAGAAGCTTCGGATAGTATTGAAAATATTAAAAATAAAATTCAGGATAAGGAAGGAATTCCTCCGGATCAGCAGCGTCTTATTTTTGCTGGAAAACAGTTAGAAGACGGAAGAACCATCGCAGATTACAATATTCAAAAAGAATCTACGCTTCATCTTGTCCTTAGATTAAGATAAATAATATTATTTTTTACTAATAATAAAAATAATATCATGCCGCAACATAATGAATTTGTTGCGAAAAGTACAAGCGATTTAAATGACATGGGAAAACCTAAGAAAAAATTTTCTGTATCTAAACGTACAATTAAAAAATTTCTACAGAATAAGAAAAAATCTCCAGTACCGTCAAGTGTTGAAAAAAAAATTACAGATAATACGGAACCAGAAACACCAAAAGCTTCCAGAGTTTTAACTAAAGTATCTAAACATTTTAACCTTAAAGGAACGGAAAAAGGTATAACTGTACTCGACGCTGATGATGAAAAAATACAGGAAGATGTTGAAGATATGAAAAAGAAATACGATAAGATCAAAAATAATTCGGAAACTATGGAATCGTTAAAAAAGGAAAGTTCTCTACTGGCTTCAGCTCAAAATGCTTTGAGTGAAATAAAAGAAGAACCAACTAAAGAAGAGTTAGGGAAGAAATTAAAAGAAAGAGAGAATAAAGAAGGGGAAGCTAATAAAGTTTTACAAAAAATACGTGATCTTAATTTTATAGATTCCTTAGGAAATATAAAAGAAAACAATATCCAAGATAAAATAGAAGAAAATCACGAGGACCAATCAGCCCACATAGGAGAAGAATTGAGTTTATTAGACAAATTTAAAAAATTAACAGAGTCTATACCTTCTAATAAAATAAAATTAAAAGACAAAGATGAAAAAGAAACTACGAAGGAAGAAGTATTAGAAGATGCAGACAAAAAAGAAGAAGAAAAAAAGGACGAAAAGGAAGAAAAAAGAAAAAAACATTGGTGGGAAAGAACATTCTTCCATAATAACAAGGAAGATGATAAAAATAATACTGTAGTTAACTCAGAAAACCCACCCAGTGGGATGAAAAAAATTATGATGGATCTTAATTCAGGAGAAAATCAATTTTTCGCTTACTATTGTTTCATATCTATAACTATATTTACCATTACTTTTTTTGCAGCATATAACAACAAAGAAATTTACGATGCAAACGAAAATTTAATGAAACATGTCAAAGCATTTTATATTTTTGGTCTTGTTATATTAATACTGTTTTTGCTCTCTCTTTCTATCAGTTTTGGTCACGACAAAGATATTAAACAAAAAATAACTAGTTTTATTTTACTAAATGGAAGTATTTACATGGGTACCTATTATACTTATTTACAGTCAAATGGAAGTTTACAAGGGTTGACTTCTAACCAACAGATGATATCTGAAATGATAGTAGCTGTTTTCATTCTATTCCTATTAGCCAGTGTTGCTTATGTTCTTTTTGAAAAGAGAAAAGGAAAAATCGGTAGAATATTTGGAATTCTTTATTTATTAACATGTGTTGGTGGCTTTTTCCCCTTAGGAGCAGCTGCTACGTATTTTAACAGTAAGTTAAAAATACCTAAAGATCAAAAAGAAAGTCTATTTGTACCTGTATGTACTGCATTTTTTGCAGTAGGTATTTTCTTATTTATTAGTGTAGTTATAGATGCAATACCACCTCTTAACAAAGTTTTTTCCAGTATGTTTAACACAATATTTAAAGTATTGGAACCTGTACAAGTTAAGTATTTAATTATTGCCGGTCTAACTATGTCAATCTACTATACTTATATATTCTACAAAGCTTATCCATCTAAATATATTTCAGGTGACCCCAGTGATCCTAAGAAATTTCCTAATAAAAGCAAAAAAGGTGTTTTTAAATTATTAAAACCATTGTATGAAATAGGAGCGGCTTTAATAGCTTTGATAGTTTTTTCCCTTGCTTTAAGTTTTGGAGGCACCATCAAACAGAGATTATCTGCTATATTTTTGACATTTTTTGTAGTTATTTGTGGTTTATTTATGGTTTATTTACAGGGTGAAAACAAAATAGAAGAATTAAGTAAAGAAGAAAATACTATGACTATTGCTACTATTGCAGTTTTTATTATTTTAATTATTGGGTGTATATTTTGGACAGTTTTCAGTAAGAAAACCGGCAAAGGAGTAGTAATTCAAGACACGATAAAAATAGTTTCCAACTTTGGTGCAATAGCGCTTTTCTTTGTTATGTTCGGAATAGGTACAGCTGTAAGCTTCACAGAATTTGTAGGGAAATATGCAGGTTCATGGCCAGGTACAACACTTTGGGTAGGCTTTGGTATAAGTTTATTTATAATTTTAAGTTTAATAGGAAGTTTCTTTATATAATAATTTTATAAAACAATGGAAGCATATGTTAAACCTAAATTTTTATTAGAGATTTCCCTCAATAACCCAGACGAGAGGATTTCTCTCCCATGCGGTATAAAATCACCAAAATATATTATATTGGAAGATATTTGGGATCAAACCGGTTCCGATATACCAGGAGAAAGAGGCAAATGGATATGTAATCACTGTAAACAATGTTATTTCTTCTATCTTTTTTAAAATTGACTTTTAAAAAAAATACGTGTAAATATACACCGATCAAAGATGACTGTCGGTTTCTTCTCCGATCACGTTCGCGTGTCTCTGGGAGAAGATGATCTAAAGGAGAACTACGCTAACATCCGTCTTATGATGCATGCAATGAACACAGGCGAGGAGTCGCCTTACTTCAAGCACATTTTCTTTGAGTTCAACTCTTCTGCAGACCGGTGGTTTTCTAGAAGGGGCCCTCCTGAGGGTATTTTTTATTCAAGTACAACTTACGAGGAGGACGGCACAGCAGGCTCTTATGAGGGTTCAGGAGCAGGCGCGAATTTCCGCATCAACCATTTTACGCCTATCGACCCGTCTCAGGTCAACGGCTTTGGCTCAATGGACCAGGATCGATACAAGTTGGTTCCGTTGACAGCGACCGTAGCCAGTACAGACAGTTATTGGCACTGCTCGTGTTATGGCCCAGAGGAGTGCGTTTCTTTTGACGAGGAGTCGGACCCTAGATCTGCTCTGGATCTGTGGATCCAGAGCACTCGCTTAGACTTTGTCAAGACAGATTTGGCGCGCAGCCAGGGCTCGGACGATGTCTATCTCATTGACACAGACGAAATGTGCTTCGAGTCAGCAGAGGCATGTGCCCTTGATGAGATTTTCTCCACCGTAGACGCCATCTACGTACCTGTCTGGTTCTTGCGTCTCGGAGACCCAAAGGTCTGGGATGCCGCTGAGACTATCCAGAACTGGTGGAAGCACGACATCTACTGGAACCCGGGGCACTCGGTCTGTATCAAGCGGGTCAACCGCGAGTTCGACGGCTACGAGGCAGGGCCATCGGATTGATTTTTGAAATTGATTATCTATTTATTTTTTTTCTTAATAAATAGAGATTATTATGACAAGGACAATCTCCAATAAAAATATACCATGTTTAAGTGCTATAGAATGTAATTTTTGTGGTAAAATTTTAGGAAGAAAGGCTACGCTTTTGGAACATATACAAGATATCCATAAAAAGACAAAAAAGATAATATGTACCGTTGGGAATTGCAACTACAAGACAAATAGAATAGGAAATTATAATCTCCATTTGGAAAAAGTACACAAAATAACGTTGCCTATTACACAGTGTTATACACCTGGTTGTGGAAAAAGATCTAGGAACGAGCCATCTTTGATAAAACACATGAGAAAATGCAAAGGTAATCCTTTAATAAAAACTATTAGATGTACAGAAGAAAATTGTAAAGAAGAATTTTTAACGGAAAAGGGATTGAAAAACCACCTCATTATAAAACATAATCTTTTAACAGGAGAAGAGAATGAAGAGAGATTTTTTATAGAAAAGTTTTATAGAGAGGTAGACGAATTACTTTGCTTCTAATTTTTAATAAAATAATTAAAAATGGATAATTAAAAATGGACATAGAGAAATTAAGAAATGTTACAGAGACGAAGATAGGCAAGATGATAGGAGATATTAATAACTTAGATTGGATGGATTTTGAAAAATTAAAAGATGACGTCTGTTTAGGAACAGATATCTCTAGTAAAAAAATATTCTTGGTTATCCAATATGAAATAAAATTACACCGCAAAAGAAAATTAAAAAACCACCAATGTTTTATCAGAAATTTAAAGGATGAAAATGGCCGGTGGACTTCAAACATAAACAGTATACCATTTATTAATACTAGATTTGGTTTAACAGCTTACCAAAAAAAATTGATAAGCGATATAATAGACGGTAAAATAGTTACTATAACTCCGAATCATTTTCCTTGCGAGAATAAATATATAGGGAAAAAAATAGCAACACCGGAAACGTGGAGAAAAAAAAAGGCGGTAGAAATAATAGAAAGGAACTGGATAATTTGTAGATATGAACCAAAATATAAAATGTGTGAGACAGTTTTGATGAATAATATTCAAGAAATTAGAGAAGAGTATGAAGAAACTATAAAATTTATAAACTCTATTCCTGTTTAAAATATTCGTCCCCCTTTTCATCTTTAGGTTTACTTCCAATAGCTAAATTATACGCAAATTTAACTATCATAATTTGCCAAAAGAATTGAATTCCTAAATTTACAAATAAGAGCATAAATAAAACATAAGTTTCGTTGTAAATACTTGGATTATATAATTGAAATTCTCCTGTAGGATATAAAACAGTATCAAAGATATGTAAAATGATTTTGGTATTTAATAAAATTCTTGTTAAGAAGAATAAAACAAGGAAGAATATGAAGTAAAGATAAGAAAGAAGATTAAGTACCTTTATTTTTCTAGTTTCGTAAAATTTGTGACAGAGTTTTGCAGGAAGAAACATTAAATCTGTCATATCGTGCGATAGTGCTATAATAACACCAATACGATGATAGTGAAGAAAACTTAAAGTCAACAATAGTACAGTAGAAATATGATGTGTCATCATACTTTGATAATCTTTTTCCTCACCGGTCATCATTTGTATTTGAACCAGATATCTTAATGTATACAATACATAATAAAAAGATATATCAAAAGTTAAATTTTCTTCCCACATCATAGTAATGTCCCATAGCCATTCCCTTTCCCAAAATAAATATGCGCCTAAACAAGAAAATAAAATATGCTCTCCGAGTAAAAAAATATTGTTTTCTACTAAACCTTCTTCCGATGTTTTTGAAAAATAATTTGATATGACAGACTTAGCAACTGTTACAATATTGTAATATAAATTACCAATAGAAAAAACCAAACTCAACATTTTAATTAAATATTTAATTAAAATGGAATTAGTATATGAATATATTTCACGTTTACCCGATCTAAATAATGTCATTCTCTCTTTTGTACCAACTATCTCTTATTTTATTTCAGTAAAATTTTATGGTTATTTTCAGAAGAAGAATACCAACCTGGTAGATATTTTAGATGTGAAAAAATCAAGTAAAAACATGATACTATCGTCTGTCGGAAATATTTTTATTTCATATCCTATATACAATTATTTTTCAGAAGGTAACTTATTTTCTATCCTTAATGTATTACTAGGAATGGTGTTATTAGATACATATCAATATTTTACCCATCGTTTTTATCACTCTGACAGTTATATTTATTCATTACTTCATAAAGAACATCATTATCAGAAGCAAATATCACCAGAAACAAGTTTTGCACACGGAGATATAGTTGTAAAATTAGATAGTATATTGGTAATTAGTATGTTTATTTATTTTAAAATTATTTTTACGGAACATATAATTATCTTATCTCTCTCTTTTATATCTAATGTATCAGATCATACATATACATCAAAAAATAAATTTCATTATATTCATCATCATGTTAATATAAATAGAAATCTCCAAGCACCTTTTTTCACATATTGGGATCATATTTTCGGAACGTATCATAAGGATACCGAATTAAAGATACCGTTTGTCCCTTGATTAAAATATATTTTATACGAATAATAAAATATATTAAAATGTATTTTATACACGATTACTGCTCACTTTTACCGGATTTAAACAACTTTATTCTGTCTTTTATACCGTCGATTACTTATTTTATTTCTGCTAAATTTTATTCGCATTTTCATAAAGAAATAAAAAGTCCAGCCGATGAAAGTATAAGTAACTCTACAAAAAACATGATTTCTACTGTTCCTGGAAATATTTTTATAGTATACCCGTTGTTTAATTATTTTTCATCGATAGAAGGTATATATTTTATGAACATTATATTGTCTGTTTTTATCATCGATACAGTAGAATACTTTTGTCATTATCTTTATCACAGGATATCGTTTTTCTATAATAATATTCACAACGTTCATCATAAGCCCGTCACTGTGTCTCCTCTAACTTCCTTCACAAACCATGATAGAGAAGCTTTATTAACATCTTCTATTATTTTACTTTTCCTCGTTTACTCTGCTTTAACTTTTTATGAATATATTATAGCTGTATGTCTTTCTTTTTCTTCTACGGTGTGCGATCATACATCAACATCTAAGAAAAAATTTCATTATATTCACCATCACGTCAATAAAAATAAAAATTTTCAACAACCGTTCTTTACTTATTGGGATCATATTTTTGGAACATATTATAAAGGTTCTGAACTAAAGATACCTTTTGTACCTTAATAATAAACAATAAATAAAATGTTTGATTTTATTTATCAATGTTTTGGTATGAAAAGAAAAAAGGAAAAAGTTAAATGGTATATAGGAGAAGAAAGTCTTTTGATCGATAAAAAATCTAAAGAGTAGAATTTTCTATTTCTTTAATATTTATTTTTGTTTTAATTAAACTGTCTGGCATTAGAGATATACTGTTTATTCCTCTTTCTACTAAAAATTTAGTGAATTCTGGATAGTCTGACGGTGCCTGACCACAAATTCCTATCTTTTTTCCTTTCATTTTGCAAATATTTATAATCAAAGAGATCATCCTTCTCACTGCTTCGTTGTTTTCATCGAATAAATGTGATATCAAACCACTATCTCTATCCAATCCGAGAGTCATTTGAGTTAGATCATTGCTTCCAATAGAAAAACCGTCAACATATTCTGAGAATTCTGCACCGAGCATAACATTTGAGGGTATTTCGCACATTAAATATATTTCTAAATCATTTACTCCTCTCTCGAGACCATATTCTTTCATTTTATCTTGAACTTTTATAACTTCTTCAATTGTTCTGCAAAAAGGAAGCATCACTGTAACATTTTTCATGTTCATTTCTTCTCTAACAAATTTTATTGCATTACATTCTAATTTAAATGCATCACAAAAGTTTTCAGAGTAATAGCGACTACAACCCCTCCAACCAATCATTGGGTTTTCTTCATCTGGTTCAAAAATACGACCACCTAGCAAACTTTTATATTCGTTTGATTTAAAATCGCTAAATCTAACGATTACCTTCTCTGGGTAAAATGCTTCTGCAATTCTTCCAATGCCTGTTACTAATTTTTCCATATAGTAATTTTTTCCGGATTTATAACCTACAATTAATTTTGAAATATTTTCCCTGATTTCGTCATTTTCCTGGAACGCGTTCATATCATAACCTAGTAAAGCATTCGGGTGTGCTTTTATAAAATTATTGATAATAAATTCTAATCTCAGTAAACCTACACCAGCGTGAGGTAAAAAACTATGTTGGAAAGCTGTTTCCGGGTTAGCTATATTTAGCATCAATTTTGTCTTTGTGTCCTCTATTTTTTCTAGATCAACTGATTCCTTTTCAAACTTTACTTCTCCTTGGTAAACAAAACCTGTGTCTCCTTCAACACACGATACACTAACTGTATCAAAGTTTTTAAGAACGTCTGTACAATTACCTGTTCCTACAATTGTTGGTATACCAAACTCTCTTGCAATAATAGCCGCATGACACACTCTTCCTCCTTTATTAGTGATGATACCTCCAGCCTTTTGCATCAAATTTTCCCAGTCAGGTGTAGTGATATCTGTTACTAAAATATCTCCTTCTTCAAAAAAATCTTCTCCTTTAGAACCGTCTCTGTCTTCTAAAGAATAAATTATTTTTACTTTCCCTGAACTGATCTTGTCGCCGACAGAAACACCTTGGATCAATACAGGATTCTCGGATTTATCTTTAATCTTATAGGTTTCTAAAGTAGTATTTTTTCTGTTTGAAATAACGGTTTCGGGTCTTGCTTGTACGATGAAAATTTCCTCAAGTAGTCCGTCGTAAGCCCATTCAATATCAACAGGTGTCCATTTTCCATATTTTTCAGAATAATATTCTTCTATTGTCACGCACCATCTCCCAAGTTTCATTAAGTTTAAATCAGATATACAAAATCTATGTCTTTCTTCTTCCGAAACTTTAACATTTTTAACCTGGTTCCTTGGATTAGTATCGTATATCATTTTGAAGGTTTTATCTCCCATTTTTTTATCTAATATAGGGTAATCTAGATTTTTTAAGTTTCTTTTTGAAAGAATAAACTCATCGGGGGTTATTTTTCCACCAACTATATTTTCTCCTAGTCCAAAAGACCCGTTAACGAGAATAGATCCCTTAAATCCAGAGGTAGGGTCTACTGTAAAAGCTACGCCTGAGCTTCCTAAATCCGATCGTACCATTTTTTGAATACCTACAGATATCTTCACTTTTTTACTATCGTAACCTATTTTTTTCCTATAAGAAATAACGCGATCTGTAAAAAGAGATGCGAAACAGTTTTTTATAGATTCTATAAGTCTGTTCTTCCCTCTCACATTTAAGTAAGTTTCTTGTTGTCCTGCGAAAGAAGCGTCTGGTAAATCCTCGGCAGTACCTGAGGATCTAACAGCGACATCCGTTTTTTGTTGTAGATTTCCGTCTGTGTCTGTGTATTTTCTAGACAATTTTCTGTATGATTCTACTATCTCTGTATAAATATCTTCTGGAAATTTACCGTCCTGGATAAGATTTCTAATTTTTAAACCAGATCTTTTTACGTTAATATGGTCGCTATGATCTAAATTTTCTAATATGCTATTTAATTTACCAGAGAGATTATTGTGTTCTAAATATCTATCATATGCATGTGTTGTAATTGAAAAGCCATCAGGTACTTCTATACCCTTTATTGATAAATTTGATATCATTTCCCCCAAAGATGCATTCTTCCCGCCAACAATATCTATATCTTCTATTGTAGTATTTGAAAACCATAAGATATTTTCCATTTTATATATAGTTTTATATATAAAATATTAGAAATGAAAATTTAATGATTATAATTTGAAAAAATCATGGTCTACGGTGACGTAGAATTCTCGAGCGTTGACTATTTTTGCACTAGTATTCGTAATGATTTTTTAAGCGAAATAAAAATTAGAGACAATGCAATGAGACATATTCTAAAAAATAGTGTCTCTTATTTTGTCAATATAAATCAAGCAGATTTTGTTAGAGATAGTCTTGATAAGAAAATTACGTCTAAAAATAAAATTGTTCTAAATTATTTCTTTTCGAGAATTAATAACTTGTCAGAAGAATTTAATAGAAGCAAACTCGCTATTGGAGATAGGGTAAAAAAAATGAAATTTTTTTGCGATGATCTTGTAAAAAACAAAGAAATACTTAGACAGTTTCCTTTTTTTAACGATTCCTTCATCAATATGATGTTGAGATTTTCTAAAGAAGAAGTCTGGGGAATGGAACTCTCGTTTAGTTATTTTGAAAAATATTTCTCCAGTGATTAAATAGAAACGTCTCTTAACATTTTATCTACGAGTTTGCTGCTCTTTTTCTTTTCTTCTACAATATTATAAACAACCGTGTCTCCTGATTTACAATCTTCTGCACCTGTTTCTAATATCATATAATAGATATCGACCTTTTTCTCTTCTTCTGGAAGATTTTCATGAGATTTATATCTGATAGCTCTTCCTCTGATTTGCATGATACCTGCATAGTTCCACACTGGGTCCATGACGACGACAGCTCTAACTTCTTTTAAGTCTATTCCTTCCATACCTGATTTTGAGATAATCATTACCTGAAACTTATTTTTGTTATAATCTTCGACGAGTTTCTTTTTTTCTCCTTGAGACATCTCTCCGGAAAATTTCTCCGCTTTTATTCCGTTCTCATTCAATACATTTTTAATAGGATTCAAACCAAAATCTAGCCAATTAGAGAAAATAACCGTTTTCTTGTCTCCTATCAATCTCAAAGCTCTCTTTGTCTTTTCACTGAAATAAATCTGACCTCTGCCTATTTTATTGACGGCTCTTCTATGAGCATTATAAAAAGATTCCGGGTTATTAAAAAAATCTCCCTTGACTTCATCTCCTCTGATAATTTTGCAATAGTCTTCTTGGTATTCCTTATCCATCTTAATTCTAATATATCGTTCTCTGAATTTGGGGTATTCCTTTTTAGATTCTCTTGGCACAGAAATGAAATGAATTCTGTCTCTTAGATAAGGTGTTAATTTTTTCACCGTCGAAGCATCTCCTTTAGTTTGTATCATTATCTTACCGTAAAGATAATTAACAATCGGTATAAAATCGGTTAAATCGTTTACAAAAGGCGTCGCTGTTAAAAGTAATCTTTTTTGAGCTTTTGTAGCACATTTAAGAACAGACTTACTCCTTTTCCCTTGATTTTTATTTCTTAAATTAAGATTTCTTAAATTATGTACTTCGTCCACGATTAACATATTATTTTTACAAATAGTATCTCTCTGTTTCTCATCTGTTTGTAAAAATTTTTGATAGGAGTACAATTTGTATCTCTTTTCATTCTTAACACCATAAGCTATTAGTTCTTTACGAAAATTGGTGATCAAACTGGATGGTCCGACAAAAATAACTTGGTGTTCTGGATCCATGTCTAAAAAACATTGCGATGCGGTGACAGCCGTTAATGTTTTACCTGTTCCCGGTGGGTGAACTAAGAGAAGACCGTTGATATCTTCTTGATTATTGAAAAGGTATCTAATGGCCTTTGATTGATGAGGTCTTAGTTGAAGTTTAGATCGTTCTATGCAGTCCATTTTAATTTGTGTAAAAAATAAATAACTTTTCGTTGTATAATGTCTTGCTATTTAAAATATGAGAAAATCTATACCTAAAACGTTAAAAAATAAAGTATGGGATACTTATATAGGGAAGAAAAATGGCATAGGTAAATGCTACTGTTGTAAATGCGAAATAGATAGTAAAAATTTTGATTGCGGTCATATCGTAGCAGCGAAGAACGGAGGTAAAACAACAGTAGACAATATGAGACCCATCTGTTCTCCTTGTAATAAATCAATGGGAACAGAAAACATGATCTCGTTTGGGGACAGTTATTTTCCTCAAAATAAAAGCATATTTATGGATCTTGTGAGAGTAAATACTGCGACTATATCTAACTATATCTATGAAAAGTGGTTAGGAAAATAGTTAAGATAAGACACGAGACAATAAAATAATAAACAGACATTTCGTACTCTGGGCTGGATTTTTTCTCTGTTATTGACTCATCTCTACATGGATAAAAACCATAGTTATTTTTTGGATTATAAATTCTGGGCCAACTAGTTAATGCACTGATATCACCAGACACTACTAAATTATTTAATCCGTCTGAAATATTTTTAAAATTATTATGTCCCAAAAATCTTAATATTTTTACCCAATTTTTTTTCTTAGAGGCGGTAGCATAAAAGCCGTTAGGTGACCTAGAAACATAAAACTTTAGTCCGTTAATCTCCTCTATTACGTTGAGTTTTCCGCTACAGGAATCCATTACGTTGGATAAATAAAATATATCATAATTATCTAATAGGATATTTATTTTATTCATGACCGAGTCTAAGTCTGTTATGATTGTCTCTGTTCCTTCCTTTACAAAGATTACAGTCTCTTCAAGAGAATAATTTTTCAATTGTTCTTTGATATCCTCTAAATTTATTGTTTCGTCAAAATATATAATCTTATATTTCTCCATTTTAATGGTATTCTGTTTAAATTTTAAAATGAAAAAATAATTATTGTGTTTCTTAAAAATGTCCGGAATGAGGTATCTTACTAATAAAGAAATTAATTTCATAACAAAGGATATAAAGGGGAAAAAAGCAGAAGTTAAAAACATTTTGAAAACAAAGATCAGAGTGTATAAACTTTCTAAAAGCGAACTAAATAAATTGAAAAAAACATTTGAAAAGCTTTTCCAAGAAAAAAATATTCCGAGATATCTTAAAGAAGATGAGATTAATTATTTGTTAGATGGTCTTCCAGAAATTCCATCTTGCATCAGCGATGTGAGAGAATTCAATAGGACTAAAATCATGACTCACTTAAAATTTGATCTATCTACATTCAAAATGTGTACAGATAAAGAGTCACTAGAATCTGTTAAAAACAAGATTTACGAGACTTACATAAGATCATTGTGTCAACCAGGTGATTCGGTTGGAAGTAATGGCGCTATGGCCCTTGGACAAACTATGACACAAGCTACTCTTGATGCTTTTCACACAGCCGGTTCTGCGAATTCCAAAGATCAAGAGATGAGAAACATTGATATGCTCCTTTATCCTAATACGAAAAAAGCTATAAGCAGCTGCATTGTTCATTTTAGGGATAAAAATCTCACAAAAGAAGAAATTATCAAATCTTATAATAAAAAATTCAAAGGGATTGATGTAAAAGAACTCATAGTTTTCAGTGAAATTATGGAGGAAGTCCCTGAAGAGGATCAAGTATGGTATGATAATTATTTTGTGGTTTATAACAGAAAAATAAAAACCACAAATAATTTTATGAGACTAAAGATCAATGTTTATAAGTGCTATGTTTACGGAATTCAAATAAGAGACGTATGCAACATTATAGAAAAGACCACTAGGAACAGTAATGGTAAAAAGACACTTAATTGTGTTACATCTTCTACACATCACGGGATTATAGATATCCATGTAGAAGAACAGTTTATTTCAGAAACTGTTCAAGAATTTGTCACCAAAGGATCTACTTTCAAGGTATGCGAAAAAAAATACAGAGGTAAAACAATTTCAACAGAAGAAGGAGAGCAAAAAACCTATCTCAAAACTATCCTGGATATGGATACAAAAATAGAAGATTTGATAAGTATCTTCTTAAAAGTTATCCTTGAATCTTGTTTTAAAGATATGAGTATTTCGGGAATCCAAGGAATCGAAAACATCGTTATCATAGATCAGAAACTCAGTTCTTTTATGAAATTTAGAAAGGTATTCGATGATAAAGAGATCTTGAAATATACTACAGGAGATTATCCTGTAGAACCAGAAGATTTTTACAGACTCTATTATGTTTACATCGACTATTATGCTATAAATATCTCAGGACTGCCTGCAGAAAAATTTATCAAATACTTAGAACTTTGTGGAATGACATTTGTTGATAATCATCTCGACTCCAGTTTCAAACCGTACTGTGTTTTCTTGTTACCCGAAGTATCTGACATGTTGATTAAGGAATCGGATATAGAATCTATAGAAGATCTAAAGAGGAAAAAGAAAATAGAATCTATTGTAGGTGAAAATAGATTCGAAAAAGATGGAGATGTTATTTATGACAGGTTAAATGATATGCAAGTTATTACTCCTGAAGAACCTATGCAGCTTATTTCAAGGAAACTTAGAGCGGCAGAAGATAGTCTCAAAGATTTGGTGCTAAGTTCTGATGAAATAACTCAGATCGAAGAATTTCCTGAAATTTATCGTTACGGGATCTACTGCTATATAAAAGTATATGGAAAGAATATCATAGGGAAACTTATGAGTGACAATTCTGTAGACTCGTATTTTACTTCTTCAAATAGCGTAAATGATATTATGACATATTACGGTATTGAAGCATCGCGACTTTTCTTTGTACGGGAATATACTAGCAACGGAGAGATTCAAAAGATGAACCCTGTTAATATCGAACTTTTAGTAGATTTCCAAACAGCCATGGGCCAGGTCTTAGCGGTTACGTCTACAGATATTGCCAAGCACGGAAATAGTGCTTTGGTGTCTGCTTCTTTTGAGCAACCTTTGGAAGCATTTAAGAAAACGAGTAGTATGGGAAATGTTGATATTATTAATAATATTCCCAGTTGTTTAATTACAGGGAAACGATGCATTAACGGTACTGGTATTGTTTCGATGGAATTCGACGATGAATACAAAAATAATCCTGAAAATAAAATAGAAGTAGAGAAGAAGAAAACTATTTCTACAGAAGACGTGGATCAAAAAGAAATTCTGGGTAATTGCTTTGGATCTGGTAAATATGTAGAGGATTCCCCTGAACAAGATGAATCCCAAGAAGAAAGAGAAGCACTCATTGCTACGGAAAGTACGGAACTTTTGCCCGCTTCTGGTAAAAAGACTTCGAGGAGAGCTAAATCTCTCCTCAAGAAAAATGAAGAAGAAATTGAAGAGCTTGATATCCCCGATATTAATATAGAAGCAGGGGATGAGGATGAAAGTCTATTGGATCTGTAAAAAATATTAGTTTTATTAATTATAATAATTAATAAAATGCCTAGAATACGAAAATACTTTACTGATATAATAGCATGTGTAAAATTCGACGACATTTATTGCTTTTTCTCTTTCAGAGAATTATATGAACATAGTCCATTTTCCGAAACAAGGTTTATAAATACACCTTCGATAACTTTTGGACCGGAGGTAAAATTAATGTTAGAAAAAAATGAGTTTGTCGGGATAGGAGATTTCATAAGTAGGAATAATGTTGTAATGAAAAGATCCCTTTATGATTTTTTTCAGCTTGGTTTTTTTGAACCACCTATTCTCGAACAAGTAATAGAAAGTTCCAGTATGTATAGAAGGACTATACAAGGAGTCATGAGATATTTAAACGGAGAAGATACATCTTTAGGTAGTACTAACTTTTTAGAGGATAATAATTTTGATATTATGAATATTTATGGTAACCCAAAAAATATTTTCTACATGAGAGTACTAGAGAACAATTTTATTTACCCCGCAGACGTTGAAAAATTTTCAAAAAACGTAGCATTTGTTCCTTCTAAAAATTTTTCAGATTTCAATGTAAAAATTACAGATATACCCAGGATAGTAGATATTAACTTATTAACTATTATTTTTTCTCAGTTAGGTGCAAGACAAATGGACGCAGGAAATTATTGTCATACAATAATACCGTACGAGAATGATTTATTTTTAGAAAAGAATATAGAAATTAATACGGAAAATATTGTTACTAGTATAAATCAGAATCATTTTCAAGATTCTTTGATGTGCGAACCAGATGCCTTTCGACCAGGCGATGCTATCCTGGGTATGATGAAAGATGGAATTTTTGTTCCAATAGATAAAAATTTACTAAAATCCATAGAAAATAAAGAAAATACTAACCTACTATTTTTTAGAGAAAATATGAGCGATAGAAATTTGATGTATCAAATTAAAAAAATGTATCCTTATCAATCTCTGTATTTACTAACAAGTAGATATAGAAAAGACTACCCTTACGATGAAGAGGAAAAAGATTTTATGCTTTTCACTAATGGCTTTTACAATCTAGTTTCATTCTATAAACCTGGGAAAAAATTTACTGATTTTAATATTTCTTTGAACTCGGTCATGACCGAGACCCAAAAATTAGAAAACCTTACTTATTTCAGAATAAAAGTAATACAAGAATTTTTACACTATATTCATACTATTTATATTAGAACAGGAGAATTGATGGAAAGAAAATACACTAACAGAGATACTATTATAGAATATCTTGATTTTATACAAAATAGTATCACTGCCGGTAATAGATTATTCAGTACAGGGGAAAGAATAGATAAACAATATTTTATTTATATCATATCTAGCTTAACAGGTATTTCTGATCCAAACATAGCTCTTGTTGAATTTTTATCGACCCCTTCTATTGTTTATGGAGATTATGAAGATAATCAATATCCTTATTTGAGATCCATCTCATTTTTTGTTACATGCAATAAAAACGATGCCTGTCAGAATTTAACAGGAGCTAGCGAAACTGATACAGAAAATATAACATTTCCATTATTAATAGATCAAAGTTACGAAGTTTATTATAACGTCAGATTAGATTGTTTTACTAATTTTCCTGTATAATTATAAATATAATTTATAATTATTTTCCTGAAAATTCTAACATTTCAATAAAATCAGATACAAAAATTTGACGGCTTGTTAGATTAAATAAAATATCTAAGAGGGTTTCTGTAAAAGGATCTTCGTCTGCTTTATTTAAATCATAATAATAGGTAATTATATCACTCGCAACCTTATTATCCAGAAGGCATGGTGAAGACGAGTAGTAATTATTATTATAAGATAATTCCGATGTAAAACTCTTAAATTTTTCATTACATCTTTTACTTTTCATCAATAATTTTAGCCCTAGTAGTGTGATAATCGTCCCGAATACTACAATAAGATCATTGCTAATAAGGCCTTTATTGAACGCATCTTTGTTTATATTATAGGTGGAAACGATATTTGTTTTATCCGTGTCAAAAAAAGAACCAAAATCTAAGAATGTAAAGACCGGGCCGTCTTTACAAAGTTTATAACCAATATTTTCTTCTTTAATATCGGTGTAATATTTGTTTCCTTTCAATGCACATTTATAAGAAGAGGTAATAAAATCAACGATATCATTATAAACTTTATTAGGTTCATGGTAGTTGGAAAAATCAAAATGAATTAAATCTCCATCTATCTTTTCCATAATAATAATGCTGTCTTCGTTATTTATAGCTTTAACACCCATCTTCAAAAAATTTTTACACTTATAGAGATTAAAAAAATTAACTGCTTCTGTTTCTTCTTCCATGTCTAACAGGTAATCTTCTCTATTTTCTGAAATAAAAAATTTTACAGCTAAATCTGTATATTCTTTATTGTGACTTATAAAATCAATAACTTTTCCATGACCTCCTTCTGAAATTTTTTTCCCTTCCATCCATACATTATTTTTTTCATCAATAAAGGACATTCTCTTCTTCTTATCGTAAGTAATAAAAAAATCATCTTCTAAATCGGGAAATTTTTTATCTTGACATAAATCTCTGCTTACCATTTTTATATTAGTTATTAATATAAAAATTTATGGCGTTCCGCATCCAAAACCACTACTTCCGGAATTTCTACAATTTCTGTAATTAGTTATAATGTCGTCAAGGTTATCCGTTCTTCCAAAGACATAACCCACCTTCGCAACTAGTTTATATTCGGCCGCGAGGAGTCCAAAAGACAATAAAATACCTCCCATAAACTGTCTGAAATATTCGTGTTCGCCAGGAGGACTAGGATAAATATTTGGAAAGATACGGGGAATTAACTGTATTAGAATATAAAGAACCAATACATTGAGAACCGATTCACCAATAATTTGAATTCCCACAACCGCTCTATGTAAACCTTTATCGAGCGGTAGAAATACATACGAGTTAAGAATCCATGAAAATACTAATCCCATAAGTATATAAATTACCCCAAAAATTAAAGCATCAAAAAAGAGCCATAATTTTCTATACCACGGTAAATCTAAATTCACAAAATAGTTACCATCGAGAGAAATCCTATACCTGTTTGTATATTCAGCATCTTTGCTTTTTTTATAAACAGATCCTGATTTATTTTTCCTCTTCATTTTTATTTATCTAATTAAATTGACAAAATGAAAAAATATATAAAAGATTTTGTGAAAACTATGGGTATTAAGGATCTTAGAACTTTCTTGAAAAACAAAAATGTCGATTGCTTTTATCAAATGCCGTTACTTGATTTTTACGGAAAAAGATGGGCTATTGACTCTTTAAATTGGGTATTTTGCTATATGGGTTCGGCTGTGAAGATAATTCTATCTAGAAAATCGGATCCTCTGGATTTTATAACACAAGACGAACTCTATGATAGAATGATAATTGAATTCGTTAATTTTAACGTCAAACTAATGAATCACGGAATTACACCTGTATGGATTTGGGACGGCGAATCAAAGGATAATAAACAAGTTACTAAAGTAGAACGCAGGAATGCTAGGAAACTAATGATGGAAAAGAAAGAAAATATTATCAAAAATCTGAAAGAAATGAATCCCCTCGAGAGACCACCTGAGCTTCTAAATGAACTTAGACAGATAATTGGGAGTACAACCTTCCTCAAAAGGGAAAGAATTGAAGATCTGAAAAATTTCAGCGAAGAGATAGGTATCCCTACAATTACAGCAGACGATGAAGGAGAATCTCTTGCAGCATCTTTAGCTGTTGAAAGAATTGTAGGTGCTGCATGGACAGCAGATACAGATACCTATGCGATTGGATGCCCAATTGTTGTTAAAGGATTTGAAAACATATCCGGAGAAGTGTGCATCAATGCTGTTTTTACACCAAAAATTCTAAAAGCTTTGGAGTTGAACCATGAAGAGTTTCGGGACTTCTGTATCATGTTAGGTACGGATTTTAACGATAGAATTCATGGTTTGGGACCTGCTAGGTCTTACAAGCTAATTCAACTCTACCGTAACTTAGAAACCGTTGAAGAGAAAACAAGTCATAACCTCTATATGTTGAAATTTAGAGAAATCAGAGAACAATTCTTTGCATATGATACTAAGTATAACGGTGTGGACGATTTGATGGTAAATACAAGCGTAGATTACGAAGCAATCCAAGAAAAATATAAAGGAAGACATAATCTAGACAATGTATTTACTTGTTTACGAAACTTAGTAAAACCTACAAATGTTACAAAAATTGATTAAAACTTTATTTAATAAAAACAAAATGGAGAAAGGTTATGTTAAACTATCCGATGCAGTGGCAAAGTTATTGACAGACGATAACAGGGATAAAAACCTCGGCGAAGTCTCTGAAGAACTTAACCGATATTTAATAGAAATTAAAGATCTTGTAGAAAGCAAGGAAATAAGCTATGATAAATTAAGATCAGAAATACAAAAACACATCGATGTCAAAGAGAACGTACGCCCAGGGTCTGTCGCGCAGCTTTTGGTAGGTTGTGTTAATGAGACAGAATGTCCGTTACAGAAAGAAAAGGCAATGGATATTTCTTTCATCTATGACCATAAAATAGATAGATTGGTTCCTTTGACATCCATTAACGGGCCTGTTTCTGATGAATCTTATTGTATTATCTATATTAACGGGGATCCTAAAAATATAAAACCGGAAGCACTCATAGAGCTGGAGAAAATGGGATTTAAAAGAATAAAAATAAAGCACAAAAAGACCAATTCTTCTAAATACAGTACCATTGATATTTCAGATATTCAATCTATGATAAATGAAAATCAAAATTTAACGTCTAGGGGAGCCTTCGTAGTAGCCATCTTCTTGGTGATACTCCTCCTTCTCTATATCTATAGATGACCCCAAAAATGACTTTTTTAAAAAAAAGTAGTATTTTTGGGATATTAGGTAGGACAGGTACGAGGCGTACAATTCTTACCGAAAAACCGGCCACCCGCAAGGGGGGTCGAAGTAATTCCCAAGTTATTAACTATGAAAATGTAATTTTCTTTTACACATCTTCATAACACAAACAATTATTGTATAACGGATTTTTTATACAAAAATGACAGACCTTAAGTTAGATTTTTCTGACGTTTTAATTAGACCCCGTCCCACTATGCTTAACAGTAGAAAGGAGGTTAATCTGACGAGAGATTTTGAATTTAAGCATTCGGAGTCTGAATTAAGTAATATCCCTGTCATAGCTGCTAATATGGATACCGTAGGAACGATGGATATTTTTAAGGCTCTCCATAAGCATAACATTATGACCTTCTTTCACAAATTTCTACCAGAAGAAGAGTTCGTAGCCAATAAAGAAATCCTCGAAGAAAATCAAGACCTTTTCGCCGTTACCATTGGATTAGGAGAACCTGAACTAGACCGTCTTCTTCACCTGTCTACGCTTTTTTCTTTCAAAGTGATTTGTATCGATATCGCTAACGGTTATATGGACTCCTTCGTTGATTTTTGTTACCGTGTCAGAGAACATTTCCCAGAGAGTGTTATTGTAGCAGGTAATGTAGTCTGTGCAGAAATGACCAGAAAGCTTATTTTGGAAGGAGAAGTAGACATCGTTAAAGTAGGTATCGGCGGAGGAAGCGCTTGTACAACCAGAATCAAGACAGGTGTCGGTATGCCTCAACTCTCTGCCGTTCTGGACTGTGCAGAAGCAGCTCATGAACTAGGGGCTCATATTATCAGTGACGGAGGTATCACATGTCCTGGTGATATGTCCAAAGCCTTTGGAGCAGGTGCTGATTTTGTTATGGTCGGTGGTCAGTTTGCTGGACATGATCAAAACCCAGGCGAACTTATCGAAGAAGATGGGAAGCAGTACAAGCTTTTTTACGGTATGAGTTCAAGTCATGCTATGAACAAGAATTATAACGGCGTGGAAAGATACAGAACTTCCGAGGGCCGTTGTCTCCGCGTTAAATATCGAGGGGACGTTAACGAGACAGTGCTGGACTTTCTAGGTGGTTTGCGTTCTACATGTACTTATGTAGACTGTAAAGATCTTGAAGAAATCAGTGATTTTGTTGATTTTGTCAGGGTCGGTCATCAATTTAATTCTAGTTTATTGGTATAGATAAAATGTTCTTCTATAAAAAGGTAAGGTACATTTGTCTTTATATTCGATATATTTATACAGGAGACGATGAGGAAAATCTTTTTAATGATTAAATTACAAAAATGGAAATGAGTAAAGGATCCCCTTTAAAAACTGAAACAAAATTTGTCACTCAAGACGAATTAACCAAAATAGTAAAGAGTAAATATATACCAAATTATACTAGGTTTGAATTCTATAAAAAATGAATTTTTATTATTGGAACAATAATAAAACAATCATGATTAGTATATACACTGACGGTGCTTGTAAAGGAAATCCTGGACCAGGAGGATACGGTGTTCATATAATTTATCCTGGTGGTAATATTGAAGAACTTTATGGAAGGAGTGAAAAAACTACCAATAATATCATGGAACTTCAGGCTACTATAGTTGCCCTTTCTCACTTTGAAGAAGGAGAAAATATTACAATTTATACAGATTCTAATTATGTGAAGAAGGGTATAACAGAATGGGTTCATAATTGGAAAAGGAATGGCTGGAAGAATGCTAAGAAACAACCTGTTAAAAATAAAGAACTGTGGGGAGAATTAGATCAATGGAACCAATTTCATAATGTTACCTGGAAATGGGTAAAAGGACACTCGGGTGACCCTGGGAACGACAGAGCCGACTATTTGGCTACCTTCTAAATGTAAGAACTTGGAAGGGTAATATATTAGAACCGTTTTTTATATTGGTGGTCCTCTCGTAAAAACAAAATGTACCATCTTGATCACAGTTATCGAGAAGGAGATGAGATATATTGCTATCGCCTTCGGGTTGCCAAAAGAAACTATTATTTTCAGAATTTACTTCAATTTTATGATGTTTCATTTCTGATGTAACAGATTTATTTGTAGTTACTAGTATTAACACATCACCTATTTCTGATTCTATTTTCAATTTATTAGAAATAGAATTATTTGGAAAAGAAATATATTCATCGCTTTTTGTAACATTAACTAATTGATAGCCTCTTTTTGACATAGCATCTCTTATTTTTTCGCATTCCCTATAGAAATCTTTGAATAATTCGTCTTCATCCAGATAGCAAAGTTGACATTTGGTACCAAACCCTGTTATCTTAGCTTTCTTCATATCATTAAATTTATAGATTTGTGAATTTAAATTCTTATCAATATCTGTCCTCAAAAAGAATATATACTTAGTTTCTGGTTTTAATCTGTAAATTCTTGGATCGTCTTCGTTAGAAAAAATAATTAATTTAGGATCTACAATATGATGAATGCTATTCATTTCTTTGTCACAAACATCTAAAACACAATCATCTGTAAATTTCATAATTAAACCTTGCTTGTCTGTTATTTCATTATAAAGATCGCTTCCGAAGAAAAACTGTGTCCATTTTTTAAAATTTAAAATTCTAACCACTGATTTGTCTGTAATATCCCAATCTATATCATTATCTATTTTTATATCTTTGTTAATTGTTAACCATTCTCCCGTGGAATAGTTTGATTGATAGAATTTTTTATAGATTACAACTACCGTAGCAACAAAAATAACTAAGAGAATATATATTTCAAACATTTTTGTTATATAAAAAAATGATTGAACCTAAAATTGAAATAGAAGATACTTCAGATGAAGATATTGAAATAGAAATAGAAGAAGATACCGAAGAAGAGGAAGGAGGTATAGAAATAGAAGAAGATACCGAAGAAGAGGAAGGAGGTATAGAAATAGAAGAAGAATCATATGATTATGATTATGATTCCTATGATAAATTAAGTGTAGATGAATCTTCTACTTCATCTACACTTACTGAAGAATTAAAAAAACTAGGAGATGATATTTTTAAAGGAGAAAAATATAGAAGATATGAAGAAGCTATAAAAGAGAAAATACCTCCTACATTTATATTGGTGAACAAAGGAGAATTAGTAAACATGAAAAAAATGTTTAATAAATCGAAGGATATTATACAGAACTATAATTTTTTCATAGATATGGGTATAAAAATAGACCCCAAAGAATTTATACTTTTATTTTATATAGTTAACTCCGAAAAAAGTAAAAAATATTTGATTGAAAATTTTAATAAAATCCGTGATATCGCTGGTCTAGAGGAATACTTTTTGGAAGCTTTTCAGGATTACAAAATATCCTTCGAACGAATTATAAAATTTAGGATGGAAAAGTTAAAAGAGGATATAGAACTTATGAAAAAATTTTATTCTAAGATAGAATCGTTCAAGACAACAGATAAATATAACGATGTAATTGATACGTTCTCAGAAGATACAAAAAAATCTATATTTACAATAAAAGATGATAATTATTTTCTTGACATTGAAAATACTAAAATAATATTTAATAAGATTAAAGTTAATCCTTTCTTTTCTTATATTAGATTAGATGACTCTGAAGAATCTTTTTACAAAATTTATACAGGCGGTAATAAAAAATATATAAATTTTCTAGATTATAATACAGGAATACCTTTTGAAAAAAATAAACTTTATCTTTACTACGAACTAACTATCAGAAATAAAAGTATGGTAAATCATATAACCATAGATTTTAATACGAGTAAATGTGAAATAAATTACTACGGTAATACTATTTCAGAAATTTTAAACAGGATGAAAGATTTAATCCCAGGTGCAGAATTTAGCAACAAAGAAGACACAGAGTTGACAGGGGATTTTGAAATCACTGTAGATAATTTCGACGAGTCTAAAATTTATTATCTTACTCTTTTTGATACTATTTTCCAAGAATTTATTTATATTAGAGAGGATTCTTCTCTGAGAAGTTTGAAAGAAAATATAAAATATTATTTTGTAGGTAGCGACCAGATTAGAGAATACTTGAATTATTCATCATTTTTTTATATCAAAAAACTATACAATAATAGATTTCTCATTAAGTATACGTCTAAGTCTACGTCTTCCAAGATGATAAAAGAATTCATACTTATTTTAACAAAACTTTTCTGGTATTATAATAATTTACCTAAAAATATTGAATCTGGGTTATCTCTAGTTCAAAATCCATATACAGGGATAAATGGTGAAGGTTTAGGAGGGGATGTTAAAGACTTGGTAGAATTAAATGTTTCTGGAAAAACAAGGAAGATTGAAAATCTCCAAAAGCTAGACTCAGATCTTTATCAGAAAAGATTATATGTTAGAACATGTCCGTGTCAACAACAACCCGTTCCTATAGCAAAAGAAGACAAAGAAGATTGGGAAAAATATGACGTTGAGGGTAAAAAAAGAAATGTAGTTCTTTTCCCTCCTGGTAATTCTTCTCAAAAAGTTTCCAAAAACTATTATGTTTGTACAGACGATAAATTTAGTACATTTTCATTGAGAGAGAATCCTGATTCTTCTTCCTTGTATCCTTTAATTCCATGTTGTAATGTTTCTAATTTTCCTAAAGATTTATATGATGATTACGATAAAATTAGAGAAAATCCTTCAAAATACTGGTCTTCAAAAGAAAAATATAGAGGAAAATCAACTGGAATTTTAAAAACATTAAAAATTTTAGCCCCTGGGAGAAAAGGAATATTAATGGATTATATTGTTAATTTTTTATCAAAAGTGGAAAAAGAAGATTATATAAGAGAAGGAGCTAAAAGTAAGAGTAAATCTTCATTCTTGCACTGTATATTTAGAACATTACTTGATTATAATATAAATGAGGTATCTTATAACACAGCCGCTTACAAATCTATAAGAATATTTTTGGAAAAATACAACCAAGCAGACGAAGAAAAGAAAGAGAAATCTGTTATTGAATTTAGGAACTTTATAGAAGTATTCAAGAATACTGTAGCTTTAGAGGTATGTATGCAAGAACTCTATGATCACAGTATTTCAGAAATTATTCAATTGATTAGTAATCCTGTTATAAGTTTAGATTCAAATAAATTTTATCGATTTTTTGAAGTATTTTTTATGATCAATATTTTTGTTTTTGTATTCGACAAGGAGAATGGAACAACTTATCTAGAAACGCCTAATCACCAATATTATCATATAAGAATAGTAAATGAAAATTTACCCTGTATATTTTTAATAAAACACAAGAGAAAATATTCCTTTGATATTTATGAAATAGTTAGAAGGAAACAAGGTAAATCTCCTTATTTGTTTTCTCAAAAATTTTCAAAATATATGAAACAGTATATTTTTGATAATAACATATATTATATCAAGTCAAGGGACATTGTTAGAAAGAATTGTTTTAATGTTTTGAATTGGGACGTTATTTTGAAAGATTATAAATTTTTACATCAAAATATAAATTCTTCCGGAAGAATGTTTTCTTTTACATTTGTAGCCTCAAAAGATCAAGAAGACTTAGTTACAGTTTTCACAGAATCTTCTCCACCTCTTTTCTGCAAATCTTCTGATGAAATTCATTTTACAACAAAAAAGAGGTGCATTAAATTATTTGGAAATAATTATATTGTAGGTAGTAAGGGATTATGGTACTCTATTAATGATATAAAAGACGGGGTTTTTATTCCTTGCAAAGATATAAAAGAAAAGGAAGAATATGTTTGCAAGAACTTTGAAATAATTTTAGAGAAAGATGCTAGAAACAGAGAATTAGAAAATATAGAAATTTGTAAATATAATAGTTTGATATACTTACAGCTAATAAAATGGCTTTATTTATTAGAAAATATTGATTTAGAAAAATGGTTTGATAAAAATATTATAGAAGATTCCAAGATGTCACAAGATTCTCTAGTATCACAATACTTTAATGTACCCCTAAGATTTCCAGGAGATATAGAAACTACAAGAAAAGGTATTATCCATTTAGCAGAATATATTCCAGAAATTTTTGATAAAAAGAGCGGTAAAATATATCTGTATTCAAAACTCTATAATTCTACAAAGAGAAATATGACCAATTTTTTAAGAGCAAACCAAGACATAATTGTTCCAAACAAAAAGACCATATCAGGAACTCTAAATTTTGAAAAGGATTTTAACGCAGAATCATTCAATAAAATTTTAATAGGTAATGATTTCAATTATTGGAGTGATAATATAATTAAAGAAAAACAAGCAGTATCGCAAATAGAAGATGATTTTGTAAATTACAAGATTCCTTTCATATTAAAGAATGAAACTACAGAAAAATTTTATATGGTACAAAATACTGCAGAAAGTTCTTTGACTGTTGCGATAGTTGTATCTAAAATATATCAAATGTTTAATAACGGAAGCGTTTACCAAACTACTATTAGAGATATATGGGATATAGTTAAAACCTATTACAATAAATATAATTTCGGATGGACCTTTGAGAAATTAAAGTTATATATCAATTCTAAATTAGATAAGGAAATATATCTGAAAAATAGTACGGAATGTCTCAATTTTTTAATAAAAAATAAAATTACATTCACGTTAGAAGATAAATTTTCGTATATCGTTTACAGTAAAATGAATGATAAAATAACTATTTCTAGAAAATATATCGTAGATGATAATCCTCCATTGGAACTCTACTCCTTCTCGAGTGGAGCTTATGCTTCTATGTTACCAATAATTTAATTTTTTTATATTAATATTTTATAATATAAAAATGTCTTCACCTCAAGTTACAAGAGTAGAACCAGAGATGAGTATTTCGTCATTAAAAGACGGAACTATTGTGGAAGTTATTCCAAAATCAGAATTTTGGACATCTGTTGTTATTGTTATTATAGTACTTGCGTCTGTACCATATTTAGCTTATGCTGTTTTCAAATATTATAGCTTAGTTCAACCGTTTTTTTCAGAATCCCCAGAACGATTCCCAGAAAAAGAAACATACGAAGATATGTACATAGCCGCTATTGTTATTGTAGTTTTACTAAGTATTGCTAGTATTATTTTTATATCATTTTACTTCAAGAACTATACTAAGAGAGCTTTTGCACAAGATAAAATTTCTATCAAAAACGCTTTCCAAAAAATATCCAGAGAATTAGCACAACATGCAGCCGATGAATACTCAGACGAAAAAGTAGACAGCCACATGGAAGATATGGCTACACTAGGTGGAAGAATTATGGCAGCTAAACAAGGAGATGACTGGTATTCTGATCCCAAAGAATTTAGAAAAAATTATGATGAAATTCCGGGAGAAGGTTATAGAAGATTTCAAAGAAAAATCCCGCCTCAAGAGGTTGCAAGCTCCGGTGCACCTGCTACTGTCCAACAGGCAATCGAGAAACCGGCTCCTGTAGATTTATTAGGACCTGCTCCTCAAGGCGGAATGGTACCCATGAAACCTGCTCCTCCTCAGAGGCCACCGCCCCCTCGTTTTACAAACGAAGGACCTTCTAGAGAAGCCATAGAAGAACAGTTTGGAGAAGGATTTTTTAGCTCTCCGATGTACCCTAGGTATTAATTTACCCAAAATAATCATCCCCGTAATTATCATTATCAGGAAATTCTGTTTCTTCTATAGACACCTCTTGGCCAGAAGAATCCACACTGGTGGACGTGTCTTCGTATGACGTATCTTCATATTCTTCTTTATAACTATCTGAATCTATAAATTCTTCTATGATAAATAAATACATGATAAAATCTTGTCTAAATTTATAAATACTTCCTTTGTTATCTAATTTTTTAAATCCTTGCAGTGAAGAGACAAAATTTAATTGTTCTTGAAAATCTTCGTCAAAATTTTGAAACACATTTCTCATATCCATGTCTTTGTCCTTATAATATCGATAAACAACACACAAAAGTAATTTATTCAACTGATGAATTAGTTTTATTTCCATCATTTCTCCTGATATAATTGTTGAGTCAACAACTCCTATTTTTTCAAAAGCTTCGATTAATAGTTTTAGTGTTTTTTCTCTTGGCGTTTGTTGAGCTCTAAATTTTCTTCTGTCTAAGAAACCTCCTTTTCCTTCGAGATCTTTTTTAGTTGTTAAATAATATTGATCCATTTCCAACTTACTGGCCATATTTTATAATCTTAGGATATTATAAAATTAGAAAATGAAATTTTAATATTAATATAATATTAAAATGGAGAAAGCTATTAAATTTTATCAGTTACCAAACGATACATGCTCGTGTAGAGATGAAAACAATGATACCTACAAAATAGGAAAAAGATACAAGGAATATTATGAAAAATTAAAGTCTGGTATGAAGGTCGATGAAGCTTTGAGAGAAATGGGTATTATGAGAACGTGCTGTAGACTTAAGCTTCTATGCTTATCTACAGATGTTATGATTGATCGATCTAAAGAAAGATTTGTGGACAATACAGTTTTTCCTAATGTTATTTTACATACTAGGGATCTTTATCCGTTGGATCCTCCTCCTGAATTCCCTCCGCTCTAATTAATTTAATTTTATAAGTAAATAAATTATAAAATTACATCCGCTTGCGACGTTTTCTCCTTTTTGCATCATGAAAACGCGCGTTCAAAATAGCTTTTGCTTTCTTTGGATTCTTTTCACGGTAACGGATTCGGTCATAAATTTTAAAAAAAAGGGGAGCCAGATGGTATACATCTGACGGCTCGTCGCGCAAACTATTACGGTTTTTACCCAAGCGTCTTGCAGTTTTTTTAATAGCAGAACTTATTGCTTTCATCTCTTTCGCGTCCCTTTTTTTACGTTTGGCTTCTTGCATTCTCTTGTTCCATTCTCTTGCTTCCTTCTCTTCCCTCTCTTCCCTCTTTTTTCTTAAAAATTCATTAGCATTATCTAACCAGACATTTGACCTCTCAATCCATTCTTCGGTTGTTTCGTGTTCCTCGCGAGTAATACCAATACCAAATTCAAATGACATTTTCAGAACAGCTGTAGTATATTTTCCTCTTTTTTTTTAAAATCATTTTTGTATGGTTGATACAAAAATAACCCCCGGCGGGACTCGAACCCGCAATCGCCTAATTAGAAGTCAGGCGCCTTATCCAATTGGGCCACGAGGGCGTAATAGACCCTCCTTGAGGTGTCTATAAATAGTTTCTATTTATACATATTTTGTCTATTATATAACACATAATTATGAAAATAATTATGTGTCGTGCAGGGTTCGAACCTGCGCCTCCGAGGAGAGTTGATCTTAAGTCAACCGCGTTAGACCACTCCGCCAACGACACTTAAAAACACGACCTTCTCATGCTATAAGTAACAACTCATTAAAGAAGTTTCGTTTTAAAAAAATGATTTTTTTAAATACTTTTATTAAAAAATGACACCCGTTATATTGATCCTGGGAGCTACATATTTTGGATATTTTAAGATAATTGAGACGATGGCGGTTAAAGACTCAAGACTTTTTAATTATGTTTTCCAGAAAGCCGATCTGGTAGAAGATTTTGATTACTATTAAAAATGATTTTTTATTCCTATTATTTGATAGAAATATAACAAACTAGACAAAGAACTATGACAGAATGCACTATATGTACATCTAAATACACTAGCTGTACCAGACAGAAACTAGAGTGCCCTAAATGCAATGAATCTTTTTGTAAAGAATGTTTGAAGAACGATATTAATACCGACAAAGAAGATAATCGTATCAAATGCTTCTTCTGTGGAGAAGAATTTACTATGGATTTCCTTAAAGGTTTATTTCCATCTACTTTTCTTAAGAAGGTTATCATGCCTAAGAGAGAGATAGATAATTTTGTCCAGCAGCAGATGGCTCAGTTACCTGCTACCCAGGTTTATGCTAATCATCTTACAGAGACGGAAAATTGGAAGAAAGAGATCAAATGTCCTATCGAAGAAAAAATCCGTCAACTCAGAGAAGAAATTTATAAGAGCCACCGGCTTATTAATGATAGTAAGCCAGTTTATTCGGGTGAATCTTCAGAGGTATTTAAATTCAAATGCCCTTCCCTCGCGTGTACTGGATTTGTATCGTCTACAGGCCAGTGTATGATTTGTCGTAAAGATTATTGTCTAGATTGCATGGAAGAAAAGGAAGAAGGTCACGTTTGTGACAAAGAAGTTCTGGAAAGTATTACTCTTCTCCGGAAAGATTGCAAGCCGTGTCCTCACTGTGGTCTCTTTGCCCAGAAAACAGTCGGGTGCAACCAAATGTGGTGCCCTGACTGTAAAGGATTTTGGGACTGGGGAACAGGTAAACCTGTTATCATTACTCTTGCTCATCATGCTCATAACCCAGAATATCTTGAATGGGAACGGCGTGTCAGAGGCGGCAATATTCGAGCAGACGAAAGAGCTTGTGACGTGGTTCCTCATTACAATGAGTATAAGAAAATTTATTCGATTAATCTTCCTATGTTCAAAGGGTTTGATGATGCCTGTCTTATTTACGGCCATGTGTTTACCTTGGAAGATATCTATCAGAAATGTACTATAGACAATACACACAAGTACAGAACTCTTCGAGCGAATTATCTGAACAAGATTATTACGGAAAAAGATTTCAAGAAGAAAGTCAAACAGATGAAACTTATAGAAATCAAGAACCGTCATCTTTCACAGATAATTTTTGGTTTTAAGAAAGCAAAGCTAATTATCCTACGCAACATGCTTGATATTACCGAAAGAACAGATATAACTAAGACCAAGATTTTGGCTCTTAGAACTGTTCAGGCAGGTACCCCTGTTATTTCTTATTGTTATGAAGAGATTTTACCAGATCTTCCCATTCTGAAAAAGGATTATAAAGACATGATCGAGCAGCTTTCTTTGAACAAAAAGATAGACGATTATTATATCGGTGAAATCAAGAAATTCAACAAAGAATTTGGTTATAGAACCTATGAGGATCTTGAGACTATGTATAGCAGGTATATGTATTGGGATCGAGACGGTATTAGACAGCCTCCTTATTCTAGAATTAAAAGTTTTAGAGAGAATGAAAAGCTTGCTACAAAAGATATTTGGCGTGTTTTTGATCTGGCTGTCGCCGCTTGTAAAAACCTCCAGACCGGGCGGTAATTATTTAATATATTTATATACTAAATAAGTTAAGGCCAACAAATAAAAACAAATATCCTATATAAAATATGTCTTATTCTAGTAATTTTTTTCAAGCCGATATCAATTCGATTATCATATTAATAGCGGTCATTCACTTACTCCCAAACATAGCTAGTACCTATTTAGGACCCCAACTAATTAAGACGGCAAAGAATGATGATCTTGTGAGAAATTTTTGTGTTTTAATAGGCGTAATATTATTGGTACAGATATCTAACATTCAAGAAAATAAATTTGAGATAGCTGGTTTGATTTTCTTATTTTTATTAATCTTTTCCCGTCAGACACTGGAATTCAATATGGTGCAAATAGTGTTAGCGTTGTATATTTTCAGTAAATATAATGAAAATGATAATATAGAATCCCTAAAAAAATACATGTATTTATTTGCAGGATTGTTACTAATAGGTTACGGTTATTATTTTACAAAACAAATGAAGGACAAAGGATTAAAATTTTCTTATAAAAAATTCGTCCTAGGAAAGAGAGAAAAGGATTATGGGTACGAATACCTAGATTTCGAGGGGATATAGTACTATAGTCCCTGACTTGATCTTTCATTCAAAAGCTTCTGCCTTTCTATGTCGCGGTCGAAGTTTTCTACTTCGCTATAACAAATAAATCGACAAAATCCGTATATAATAGTGGTACCTACGATTGTTATAAATAATATTCCAAAGAGTTGAAGAATATAACCCAAATCTTCTTCTTCTACATTTGGAACAGAGCAATGGTTTATTGTTCCATTCACACATTTATTATAGATAAGTTGTTTTCCTACAATATCGTCACAGCATTGTGTCGGATCTGAAAAACATTCTATTTCAGATTGTTTATAAAAATAGGCAGAACCATTACAGAAGGAGTTATTATAGAATATTTGTGTAAGATTGGCAAACATACCCATCTTTTACAGAAAAAATGTTTATTATTTTTTCATTTCCTTACTTAATCAAAAATGATATTTAAATACAATTAAATATATTTAAATAACTTGAAGCGAAATGGGGTCCGGTTACTCTGCTGCTCGTCAATACAACGAAATTCCGGGAGCTCAGTATATGCCCGATTCTTACGAAAGACCTTATAAAAGGAAGATGATACCTAATGAGAGGAGAATTTTTGAAGCTGCTCTTAAGGAGCTAGATTTTTTGACACTTTATAATAATTCTTATCATACCGTTTTTAAGAAACGAGACACTCTTATTCGTCTTGATTTACTTTTTACTCAAATTAAGTCAGTTCATATGTATAAAGAACTGCTTTCTTCAGAAGAAATTGTTATCCCTGAACTTCCAGCGCCTTCTTATAATCATGAAAACAGAAAGGAAGATATTTATGATCAAAATTATGCAGACTACTTAAAGTCGTGTGTTATTTTTCTGAATGATTTTTGCAATGCCTTCAGTTAAAGAAAATAATTAATTACAATAAAATCATTGAGAACAATTAACCCCGAAATTCCTATAAAACCAACAAAACATTTACCTATGGCCCAGCTGACTTTTCTGGTCCTCTCTTTATCGAGATATAATTTTACTGCCTCCGTGAGTTCGTACATACCTTTCCCTAAATTATATCTTTCTGCTTCTGCCCTTCGATGATAAAGCTTAAATGATCTTGTAGACACATCGTCGGCGTCGTCGTCATTATCCCCAGGAACTTGTATATATTCGTCTCTGGTTTCTTTATTCATAATTTCATCTCTCTTCTCTAAGATATCTCGTATCTTAGGATAACCTTCCATTTTGTTAGACCGTAGAAATGATTTAAAAAATATTTTTTTTGTATCAAACATGTTTAAGAAAGTAAATCTCGAGAATCCTGTACCTACACTATTTCAGAAACTGTTAAAGGATGAAACAGAGGAATATCAAAAAAAATTCCAAAAATTTTGGAAAGAGGGACAGTATTACGATATCTATAATAAAATGATAGATGGAGATCCTGTTACCTTGGCGATTAACAGGATCTCCAGAGAAGATTACGAAACATTTATTAAGGAAGGAAGTTTTAAAAATTATTTGAAGGAAAGAAAGCTTTGTGATTATATGTGCCAATTTCCTCACAAAGAATGGAGACGATCGATAGGCGAATATCAAATATATTACACTATTTTTAAAGGAGAAAGAGAATCAGTGTTTACTAAAACAGAATACATAAAAGAAAATGATATCATTTGCTTTCCAAGCGCAGTAAAGGGCATCAGATATAGATGTCTAAAAGAAGGATATACTTATGATAACAGATTGAGGATTTTTCAAACCATGATGTATACTTATCTAAAAGATGAAATAGTTTTACAATAAAAATTTTATTTATTTTATTAAATAAAATGAACAGAGCTGATACAAGAAGTTCCTTAAATTTAGATCCAGAGGAAAAAGCTGTACATAGACTTAGGAAGGGTTTAGTCGGATTTAAAGAAGTAGTTATTATTATTTTTATTCTACTTTTCCTTGCCTCTTTCTGTTATTGGTGTTATGAAATAGATTTTATTCATTCAACGGATTTTACTGTAAATTTGACCTCGGATGTCCAGATTTTAACAGCTGCTGCGCATGAAGTAGTGGCTTTCCAAGCTACTGTTTTGGCATTTTTATTCCTAGCTTTTTTAATATATTTCTTATAAAAATGAGAAAAGCGGATTTAATTAAACTATATAAACATATTCCTATAAAAAACAACTGGGATATATTAACAAAGGCACTGAAAAATAAAATAAACAAAAAAGTGGATAAAAATGAAAATTTAAAAAATAAATAACATTATAAGCTATTATAATGTTCAAAGGAAAAATAGAGAACTGGATTCTTATCAATTCTGTTATTAATCCGGTTCTAAAGATAGAAGGAAATATTTATGATCAACGAATTATTACTTCAAAACTCAAAAAAATATTAAACATCGGTTTTTATTATATTATCTACACGGAATCTGGAAGTATTTATCTGCTATCTATAAAAGGCGTAACCGAAGGAAGACTTCTTAATGAAACATGCTTCGCTACTCTTGTAAATATGTCAGAAAATACTCCAAAAGATTTTATTCAAAATATGACTCATCGAATTGATTACTATAATGTTCGAGAAAAAATTTCTGAAAACTGGGAACTTGTTGAAAGAGAACTTCCTCTTGAAAAAATTACTTACGAAGTGGACGAAGGATTTATACTTGTGTGATGCAGTATGTGTTCTCATAACAGGTATATCCTTCGCAACAAGGTACGGTGCCGTTTTCTACAAAAGTCCCGCATTTCATGCCTTCTTGAAGACAAATTAGTGCTATTTCATAAGTAGCCATCCAGAATAGATTACTAAAAACCATTTTAGTAATTTTTTATTTAATTATAATTCAATTATTTGATTAAATGGCCATATTTGCAAGAGTATGGGAAGCCAGTTCGCTTTCAAGTTTGTGATAAGTATAACCGTCATCCGCATCATGAAAATATCTTTCCAAATCTCCGACATGAGGAACAATCTGATCACCGTGAACCGAACCAATCAATTCGCAAATACATCCTTCTTCAAAGTTACAAGGATTTACAGGAGATACATATCTATCTGTGATGTGACATTCGCCGTGAATTAAACAATACCAGACAACTGGACTATCAATAATTTCTCGAACTGCTCTGTTCAATTCTTCATCCCAGTCATCTCTGGCATCATACCAATTGAAATGTGTATCATGGAGTTCTAATGAATCTTCGTCCGATTCATAGATAGCTAGGAATTCTGGAATACATTCTCTCTCCCCAAATATGTTTGCGAGAGGTCTTCCTGCAGGCCACCCAAAACACCTGTCGTTATTTGGACAGTAAAAAATATTGTAAAGCATCCTGTTTAGAATATTAAAATTTTTTATTTATCATTTTTATAAATGTCGATATTGAATACTCCGTCCATTTTATCTACATTCAATTCTACGATTTTTCCGTTAGTATCATTTACCCACTTTCGAATATGTGTCATATGTCTTCGCGTAATCGAATGTTTATCATTCAGAATAATCACATTTGGGTGTTCTGCTCTCATACCTCTTCCTCGAACCTGTTCAAAAGGTGCCCAACTCGCAAATGTATACAACATAATTAGAAGATCCGAGGGTCTACCGTCGTAATCATCACAAAAATTAGCCTCATCAAATCCGACACCCATCTTACTTCCTGTTCCGATCAAGATATTTTTGGTCACATAATTTTTAATGGTTCCGTGAAGCTGAGAAGATTCTAACCCCTCTTCCTCTAATCTTTCAGCAAGATATTTGCAATGATCTTTTCTATTTCCAGCCACGATGGTCTTGTATTGTTGATTGGCTTTCATAATTTCTATAATAATATTGTTTCTTTCTTCGTTAGTAATCTGTTTATTTGTAAGTTCCCCGAAAATATTCTTACATTCTTCCAGTTCGTATTTAATGTTGGTTTGTAGAATAAAGAAGTAATATGGTTTAGTACTTGTCTTCTGTATATAATGAACCCCGCAGATACTTTGGATTACTGTCTCTAAGCCGTTGTCCTTTTTCGGAGTGGCTGTTTCTGCAATTATATATTTAGGTGAAAAAGTGAGGAGCGGTTTTACTTTGGAAGGAGCACAAAAACAATGAGCTTCGTCGATAATCAACGTCCCGATATCGTCTCTCATAGATTCTGGAATTTTATCTGTCCTTCCGTCCATGGATACTATAATTTTTGCATTTTCTTTTACTTTGTTATCGACAAACCAAATATCATCGTCGGTTAGTTCTGAGAAATATTGTTTGAAACTCTTAACCCACTGTTTCCCAACGTTGTCTCTGTGAACTAAGACACAAACCTTTTTGTTGAGATACCATGCAAGCATAACCCCCATAAATGTTTTACCGAACCCTGGGTAGAGCGCAATCGTTACGGTATTGTGTTTTTTTATTAATGAAATAGCTTCCTTAAAAGGTTCTTTCTGTCTATCGAGAAGTTTACCTGTAAATTTTCCGTTAGGGTCCTTGTATATTTTTCCAAACACTTTATCTTGATTAAATCTTTTCTTAAAATAAAGACATGCAAATTGAAATGGAAGTCTTGTCTTACCTTCTCGCGTACAGTACATTCGGATTGGTTCTTGAGCTGCCTGGTATTTCTGATATTTTTGAAATTGAGGAGCTTTCGGAAGGAGTGTCAATGCTTTTACAATTTTATTAGAAGTTTTGGTGTCTAAATCTTTCAAATCAAATATAACCGACATGTTTTATATAATAATCATCGATTATTATATCATTTATGAAAATGAATTTTTAAAGTATTATATTCAATAATACATCAATCATGACCGAATCATCTCTCGGATTTATACCTCTTGCAGATAATTTGAAAAAAATCGAAGAGTTTTTATGGAAGGACAAAGGTATTAAGGAAACACCAAAAACTGGATTTTGTGTAAGGATGGATTTTATTATGACTATTTTTTGTGAAGGATGCAAGGCAAGAATAGATATTGTCGACAGACTTGTGAAAAACTTTCAACCCATTCATTTGTGGGAAGTTGTAGAACGTGTTTCTACATGTGACTGTTGCGAAGAGTGTTCTAGAAAGTTTGGAGAAAAAAAGTCAGGCAGTTGTAAATGTGCTTGCTTCGAGCTTTACGAAGTTTTTACCATGGCCTTGGAGAAAGAAGCATATGATCGTTTGGCCAAAATCGAGGGAAGACCGTTATGGGACGAGATAATGACAGTATATAAACTACGAAAGGTTTCCAAGAACTAGTTTGACACCATCTGATATCTCTTTGGTGACGTATTTTCCTTTTTTAAATCTCCCAGGGGCCATCTGGCGAAAACGATAAAAATTCTCTGTTTCTTCTACTTCTTTACCATAGAAAGTAACTTTGAAATCGTGTTTTCTAATCCATGCCTTTGCCTGACTTTTAGTGAAGTAATCTTTATCTAAGAGAACAGACTGGGTTTTCAACGGGTTCTTTTTTGTCATTTTATTATCATAAAAATAATAAAATAGTTAAAATCCCTAAAAATGAGTATTTTAAAAAAAAGTAGAAATTATAGACTGAGCTTGTTAGTGACCGCTTCCGTTCCGTTTTCGACTTATACTCGACTACTGAATTGCATTCACGTTTTGGCTCTTTCGGGGACACAATGCTGCACTTCGACCATCGCATGCAGTTGACCGACCCCGTTGCACAGGACGTGCTGCAGCTGCTAGGGATGCTCCTGCCGCTGCGCACCGGCCTGGAGGAGACGCTGCAGGGCATCATTCTCGGGGATATGCCCACATGCGAGCGGGCGCGCCGGGCGTGCCGGGATAACCCATGGCTCGGCGAGCTGGTGTCCCGCAACTCCCCCGGGCTCATTGAGCTGGCGCGGATGGTCGGCTACACCAAGACGTGCTTCCGCCGCCAGGACCGCGCCCTCCAGGACCTCTTTGGCCTTCTGAGCTTTTTCTCGCACGCAAACGGCCCCAGTGCGGAGCAGTTCGAGCGGTTTGCGCACTCGTCGGGGGTTTACTTTCTGCAGGAGATCTTCAAGGAGATCGCAGAGGGCCTGCTGGGCAACTACGACCCCGGCAGCCTGCCGATCATTATCCACAACATCGCGGCCATTGACACCGGTCCCGGTGGGGTAGTGGAGGCGACAGGCAGCCACCTGGCAGCAGCTGGCCCTGCCGACGCCTCGCTTCTCAACCGGTTCACCCCGTTTGAGCCGGACGACCCGCGGATGGCCCACTGGTTATCTGACGAGGCTATGGACCACGACCACGAGGTCCCTGACCAGCCACTGTCTATCTGGGGTAACACCTGGTACTACGCGGACGGCAGCGTGGTGACGCACTAACTTTGTTTTGGGGTGGGAGCGACTTAAGTGGCGCTATATTACTAAAATCACAAAAAAATTAGTTTAGGACAACAATATAATAATTATTCGAATATTGTTGTTTTGAAAATTGGAAAAAAAGTCAGAATTCTGTAAACTTCACTTACCGCATTGTTTACATTAAGATGAAAATCAGTGTTGTCGAATTCCTTGATATAACAATGTTTAGTATATCCAAGTTTATCATTATATATATAATTCTCACTGTGATCGTGAATAGAAACTTCAATAACATAGTTTTTGCTGGATACGCGGGATAGAATATTACTGTTTTTTCGGAGATCCATCGATACAATAATTTTTCTTACTCCGCACCTGTAAGCAAAAGATCCAGATAATGGAAATATACGAAAACTCGTCCCTTCTGGACGGCTATGTTCTACAGGAAGACGACCTAATGGTTCTGAAAAACTAGAAAAAACATCGTTTATAGCCTTTGCAGATGATTTTTTAATAATATCCCACGAAACTTTATTTTTTAGCTTACTAGCGTGTGGAATCTGGTTTTTTTCTGTATAGAAAATTTCAGAATGGTATTCATTTACACGGTTAATAAAGTCTTCGTTAGTTTCGTAACGAGTAGACTCCATTGTTAGTGGATTTTATATGTTTTTTTATAATAAAAAGTCATTTTTATTATAAAATTTACAGACCTGATTCGGGTAAAACTATTTCTTCTTGAGTTTCTGTAGACGCTCCTGCTGTTACAGTCCCCTCTGGTTGTTCAGCAGCAGATGGTTGTTCAGCAGCAGATGGTTGTTCAGCAGCAGATGGTTGTTCAGCAGCAGATGGTTCTTCAGCAGCAGATGGTTCTTCAGCCTGCTGTGCTTCCGCTGCGTCAACGGTTGCCTGTTTTATTATATCTCCCATAACTTCGAGAGGGTTTCCGCCGGTTTTAATAGTTTCCGACAATCTCCCGAAAACTTCACTGAATTCTTTGCTAGATTTTTCATCCCCCGAAACTTTAGACATCATATCTCCTATTTGACTAAAATCTATATTACCAAGCATATTCTTTATCAAACCCATAGGGCCCTGGTCCGTGGAACTTTTCTGTACCTCGTCACAAACATCCAAAGATTCTTTAAGTGTTCTAATATTTTCAACAAAATAGTTGTTCATATCCCTGTCCAGTCTTTGTGCAACCGCATGGTGAACAGTACAGTAAAGACCCAGTAAAATTTTATTTGGAAAAGGAAGATTTTCTCCTTTATGTTGTAAAGAAATTCTAACTGCCTCTGTGTAAACCTCGCTTACAGGGAGAAAGACTTTGGAGATTTGAAAATAAACACCGTCAGGTGTTGTTCTAATCTTAAGAGAATCTCTGTCTGCCTGACTAACTTTTAAAAACCCATCTTCTACTTTTCCTTCATCTGTTACTAACTGATTGAGAAAATTTATAGAATACTGATCATAAACAGGTGAAACTACTTTTGTTCGTAAGTTTTCAAGAAGGGTTTGTCTATCGGTTCCTTGAGAAGAAGCTACCTTTTCGTAAAAAGAGAAGAATTTTTCTGTCTGAACAGTATGCGATGGTTTGTTTGCTACTATTGTTCCTCTAGAAGAAAAATTGAGAGTTTCTAACATAGATTCTATCAGAAAAGTCATCGAAGAAGTAAAATCTGATACCATTTCATCTTTAAAGCTCATTTTTAATATATTTTTTATTTTAAGGTTAATTTTAAAATAAAAATGGAAGAAAATATTATACAGAAATATATATTCCCTAGAAGAAAGGATACTATTTTTAGATCATGCGATTTCCATTTAGTGAATGAAAAAGTTAATAAAAATGTTTCTAGTTCATCTATACCTATAACATTAAGAGAAACAGATGAAAATAAAAGCGATCCATATTTAATACTTTTCTACTTTAATAAACACAAAGATATACTAAGAGAGTGGGAAAATTTGGGATCCAATTTTCCCTTGACCGAAATAGATATAAGTATTAGTTTATTAAATCCTATTCAAAAATTAAAAAAAATAAATTTTAAAGCTATAAATCTGGAGTATGAGAAAGATCTTTACAACACTTTTAGAAATTTACAAATATCTAATCCCTTCTATTGGTCTAAAATATTAAGAGACAATAAAAATCATTTTACTATTTTTTATCTCAACACCTTCCCTGTCGAATTTTATTCAAGTATTATAGATCAAAGAGCTATAGAAGAAAGGTATTATAAGGATAGTTTGGAAAATTATTATGCTAGATACATAAATCATAGAAATAATCTAGGATTTAACTACATAGAAGAAAAAAAGAAAGTGAAATTTAAATCTTTTGATAGCTTAAGATTAAAAGGAAGATATTTTAAAGCTTTAGAAGACGATAGACCTTTTCCAGGCGTTAAGAAAGGAAAGATATATAAAGTTGTGGAAAAAACTCCAGGAGATTTTTTTGTTGAAGAGTTGAATTAAAACAACAATAAAAGATGACAGAATACACAATGCTACCAGAAACAGAAAATTTTTTAAGGTTACAAGATTGTAATTTTAATACTATAGATGAATACGAGTCCAAAAAAACAAAAGATTTGAAAAATTCTACAATACCGTGTACATTAAAAAATAATATAAGCCCGCTTTTAGTACTTTTTTATTACGAAAACACAGATTCTAAAATATTGACAGAATTTTTTGAAAGTAGCAGGGGAGAAGATTTAGAATCTGGAAATAAAGAAGACTCTATTTTTGAGGGAGAAGATATGGATTTTAAATTCGGATATGTTAACCTTGATTCTGAACCAAAAATCTTAAAAACATTACAAGTTATTAATGGTCTTAATCCATTTTCATGGGCCAAAATAGAAGTAGATCCTGTTTCTAAAACTTTTGAAAAATATCCTTTTATTATTTTTTATTACAATACTTTGCCTCAATTTATGTATGAAGGAGCAGTAGATTCTAAAACAATAAAATTAGAATTTAAAAATTGGAGAAAAGAATTGATAGAAATAGAAAACAAAGATATGGTAAAAATTAAAGAAAGAGAATTAAGCAAAGAAGGATACTTTACAGCTTTACAAGACGACAAACCAATCAAAGGTATAGTCAAAGGGACTACATACTGGGTATCTGTTACAGAAAATTCTTTTGGAACATATGATTATATTATAAACCCTATTTAAAATACATTATTAGTTAATAAATAATATTAACTAATAAAAATATGTCTTCTATACCAACAGATCAGAAGATGACAAAAGAAGAGTTTTTTACCTATTTCAGGGAAGTAGAACCTGTCGAGGAAGGAAATAAACCACAAAAATTGATAGACAATGTTTTGACTATAGAAGATTATGCTACTTATGACAAAGAGTCGTGGAAAAATATAACAGATATATTTAAAAAATCTGGTGCTCTTACAGAACTACAATTAACAGAATTAAACAGAGAAAGAATAAGGAAAGGCTTGGAATTGAATACATTATCAGAAGAAGAGACCAGAGATTTAAATGAAAAGGAACATACAGAAGATTTAGTAGAAGAAGTAAAAGAAATTAGAGAAAAAAAGACATGCGAAAATCTTACAGTCAGCGATGACCCGGATTCTGTTTTATCTGGTTTAGATGATTTAGAAGGCGAATATAATGTGGTTATAATAGACCCCGCCCGTGAAGCTTTTCAAGGTTACGGCGAGAAAACTTATACAGGACAAAGAACTTCAAGAAAAATTTATGAAAAATTTAAACTTTTAGGGGAAAAACATCGTTTAAATCTTCAAGCAGGAGAATCTATGATAAATATAAAAGCGGATGTTTTTAAACCCAAGATAAAGGCACTAATACATGCAGTTGGTCCAACTTGGCGAGGTGATTTTAATAATTTTTACGAATATCTAGATAAAACATTAGAATCTATTTTTAATAATATCAAAGGATTGAAGTTGGCAGGACAAATAGATGATGAAACAGAAATAAGATTACCTTTGATTTCTGCTAGGATTGATGAAGGTCAAGGCGCTGTAGCAGACAAAGCAGGTGTTTATTTCCCAAGATATTTAGATTATATTAGAAAATATTTTTCGAAAAAGGAAGAAGACGGCAAAGAAATAGATAAATGTAAATTAATTAATCCTATGACCCTTTATATTCCAGAAGAATATTATGAAGATTACGAAAAATACGAAATAAACTTAGGGATAGAAGAATGCTGGGTATATGATTTTGACGGCGTTGTTCATAATATCGTGACAAAAAATACCGAAGAAAAATTCAGACAATTAGGATTTGATAAAGATTGGAAAGTATTACAGAAAAATGTTGATAAAAAAATAATAGAAGATATGAAACAAGGAAACGGCGTAGTTAAAATAAAGGTATTGTCAGGGAACCCTGAAATATTTAAAGATTCTGCATATCAACTTTTAATAAATGAAGGGGTAAGCATATATAAAGAAGATCTAATATTTAATTTACAAGGAGGAGGTGAAGGGAGATCCAGGTATTTAAATGATTTAATAAGAAGAAGAGGCATTAAAGTAGTAAAATATGTCGACGATAATTTTAGAAATATACAACAAATGTATAACTCGTATAGTACCGGAAGATTTTTAAGAACACTAAAATTTTTATATTGGTATCCTATTCTTGGAAAAAAATTAATCAAAATTGAACTCTATGAACCTTTGCCTCAAGATCTAAGACAGGTAATAGCTAGAGAAGAATTTTCAGAAACATTGTTGAATAACCCTGCTGCCGGCGAATTTTTAGAAAACGCTTATAAATTACTTACTGCATACGAGCAGGGGTTTTCGTTCCCTGAATCGTCTATATATTATGTATTAGAAAATTTTGAAGTTTTGGATAAAGTTAGAGTTTATTTTAACAAAAAAGATGAAAATATGATAGAAGATATTGTCAAATTAGTTCGCGAGAGAGAACCATGTAATATAGAAGGAATCAGACATTACGAACCAAACAAATTAGAAAAAGATTTTGGGTACCAATTTGGATATTATGATAGATATTATAAAGAAAATAAAAAATTACTTCCAAATATGGCTGTTTATACGGAAACAAAACTAAGAGATTTATTTGGAAATATTTTAGGAGGAGATAATACTATAAAAATAATTAATTCTATAGGTTATGCATTTGATAGTACAAAACAATCGGATTACCAATATTTTTTCAGGGAGGGAAAGGAAAAATTTTACAGACCAGGACTTATAAAAAGATACAAAGACGTATTTAGTAAAATATTTCAATGCGCTATAGAACATAAATGCACGACAATTGTGTTTAGTTTAATAGGATGTGCTTCATTTGCTGGTTTGTATGAGGGAGTCGGTGGAGAATATGAATATAGAAATGGACAAAATATTACGTTTATTAGAGAAATCTTTGTCCCTGCATTTACAGAAATTATAGTGGAATATGAAAGACAGATGCCTGTTCCGTTTGATATAAAATTTATGGGCACCCCTGTAACAGAAGGCGAACCAGAGGAAGATTTAGATCCTGATTTTTTTAAAAATATTTTTGGGGAAGATTATAAAGATATTAAAGATATCGGAAGATTCCCTGGTAATGTTGAAAAGGTAAAAATAAGTGAATCTCTTTTTGTAAATGCATGGGACATGGTATCTGTTCCAGGAAACGGAAATGGTATGGACAACTCTTTAGACGGATATATAGGAAGAATTTCTGCTGTAGGGGTTTTGGGGACAGGTTTGACCAATCCTAGAATTTCTAAAGCAGGCCAATATTACAGAGCCGTACCTGAACCAGGAACCGAAGGTTTTGCAGAAGGAGGACCTACTATAAATGTACAAGAAACACCAGAAGAAATCGTAACAGAAGAAATGTTAAATGAATTTGAAGAAAGAGCTACTAAACTTAGGTCTGTTTATGAAGAAGGGTATGAATTTCCGGAATGGTCGATCATGTATATTAAGAATAACCCAGAATTACTTGCGGAAGCAAAGGTATATTACGACAAAAAAGATACAGATTTAGAACTTATAAAAAAATTAGTATACCAAAGGGAGCCGGTTAATATGGAAAGACAAAGGCACTACGATATGTATAAGCTCGGGGACATTTTTGAGTACAGGACAGGATACTACGACGATTACTACAATGATAATAAAATATTACCTCCTAACATAGCAATATTTACAAGAGCAGGATTAAAGAGAAATGGAGAAAAAACTATAACAAATATTAATATCATAAATTCTATAGGTTATGCTTTTGATAGTCCCGAACAGTCAGATTATAAATATTTTTTTAGAAATGGAGAGGACAATATTGACAAAAACGAATTAAAAGACAACTACAGAAATATTTTTAATAAGATTTTCAAATGTGCATGTGACCATAATTGTAAATTAATTGTGTTCTGTTTAGTGGGGGGTGGTTTTTTCTCAGACAGATATCCTGGTGGAAGAGATCGTTTTATGAAAGAAATTTTTGCACCATGTTTTAACGACGTAAAAAAGTTTTATGACGATAAGATGGAAAATAATAAATTTGACATTAACTTCATGGGAGCATCAGATGATCCTGCTTTTTTTGAAAATAATTTCGGTGCCGATTACAAAGATATTGGTTATTTCCCTGCTAATATAGATAAGGTGAGAGATAAATTAAACACTACTCTTTTTGTAAATGGCTGGGACATGTTAAGTGTTATAGGGAACGGGAACGGGCAAGATTTGAGGTCTATAGATGGAAACATAGGAAATTTTACTACTGCAGGTGTTCTTGGATCAGGTTTGACTAATCCTTATTTAAGAGAAAGTAACGATAATTATATAGCAGTTCCTCTTCCAACAGATCCTTCTTTTGCTAGTAATTGTATCAATATCGGTGAAGTAATAGAAGAAGAACAGCCAGAAGAAGTAATTAGAGAAGAAGCGATAGGCCGTAAAAAAATCTGCGAAAAATTTTATACAATTACGGATGGTATTTTTACAGGCTACGAAGAAAATAAAGAAAATAATTGGATTATTATTGATCCTGCAGGAGAAGCTTTTCTAGGAGGAAGTAAAACATATCAAGGCGGTGGTCTTTCTGGATTCATATACAATAAATTTCAAATTAGAGGAAAAGAACATAATCAACCAACTGCATTTAGTTATTGTGATGCTAGAATTAGCGAGACGGATCTAACAGGAAAAGTGAGAGCTATGATTCATGCTATAGGTCCAAATGGATCAATTGATCCTTATAAAGGCAATAAGCAAGGGTTTTATCAGTGTCTCGATCAGTGTATCAATAATATAGGAAATCTTTTAGATAATGAAGATCTCAAAAGCAAAATAGACGCAGAGACACAAATAAGAATTCCTTTGATATCTTCGGGTATTTACAGGGGAGATATTTTTAATACAAATGATATGACAGAGTATTTTATTAACTTGACAAAAAGCATCAGAAAACATATATGCGAAAAACAAGAGAAGTACACTATTGTATTAGGTTTATACGGTCCCGAAGAAATTAATGGGTTTGAAATTTTTTATGATAGAATTTCACAGCAACCTAATCCGGGTATACTTCCGGTACAGCAAAGACCTGTTGCTAATCTCTCGTCACCTTTAAAATTTAAACAAAATAAGAAGTATCTTTCCCCTGCATCTAAGATAAACAATTATAGAAATAAAAAGAAAAATAAAATAAATAAACTTAAGATTAAATAAAATGGACTCTGCTATATTTACACCTGTAAGATTTCCTAACTATCATTTAGCAGAAGAATGCAGATTTGTACTAACACAGGACATAGATCCGGATTCAAATTTTGATGGTATATTTGTGATAGATTCCCAATACAATCTAATGTGCGGAGGTCATGCTGTTAACAATCTTTTACAACATCGCGTAATAAACAGATGCGATCTTATAGATAGGGCATATATAGACCAAGTAGTAGATCTTATTAAGCAAGCAGATCCTTCCCTCCAAGTATATTCTTGTGACAAACCACGTGGTATAAGATTATTAGAAGCAGGGGTTATGACAAGATCGCAATTGGAAGAAGAAGCATCTGATGATTATCCTCTTGAAAATAAATCGGATCATGTTTACGAAAATTCCGAAATTGCATTAGAAAATATTAAAAGAAATTTAAGTGTACCGATAGGATTTATAGAAAGTGACGGGCATCATTATGTTAGTTGGGTCCGTAGTGAAAACGGACACTGGTATAGGATAGATAGTATATACGAAGGTGTCGATGAGGAGAATTTCACTAAAGAACAAGGAGGAAGTGTTTGTAAATTTACTACCGAAAATATGTTACGATATGTTGAATCATTACCAGAAATTGCAGGAGATGAAATCTTCAAAGGGGCATGTAGATTAGTAGTAGTCACCCTGGAAATATTTCAAGGTTTGCAAGGATCTTCTTTTCGCAGAGAAAGAGAGTTACCCCAGTTACCCCCGTTACGCCAGGCGGCAAGATTGACGAGAGATTCGTTTAGAGATTTTGTAAGTGCTTCTGGTCGACCCCCACTTCCTACTTACGAGGAAATTATGAGATTACATCATCGTAATAAACCCCCTCTTCCTACTTACGAGGAAATGATGAGATTATATCCTCGACATCAAGAAGATGATAATTGGATCTTGCTATAAAGTATACTAAGAGAAGGAAAGGTAGACAAAATGTAAAAATGATTTTCAAATATATAAAAATCAATAAAAAACTTTATTGATTTAAGATCAAGAAATGCCACCTATTCCAATCAGCGAAGCGCAATATGGAAGTGCCAAATATGGCTCTGTTAATCGGAAAGACATTACAGATAGTAATAGCGGTCAAAAAATGTCACTTCAGTTTTTGAAAGTAAATTTTCAGGATAAAAGCGGAAAGGTCATCAGGCCTGTTTTTGAAGGACCAGAGGTAACTTTTCCTCGAGGTATTACTAAAGAAGATTATAAAGTTAAAGGTCTTTGTGTCTATGATGTATCTAATGAAGATGTTCGTCAAATGATTGAATCTACTGCTCATACTCAAAAGCGAGGTTGGGTTAGGAAAGTTGATGTGAATCTCGAAATTGATATCGAAGAAAAGACAGCTACCTCTAAGGACGGCGAACTTTCTGTTCATGAATCACCTGACGGCGATGTTGGTTTTAGCGTCTCTGAAGAAGAAGTTCTTATTGTTTATGGACAAAAGAAGGCAGGTTCTTCCGTATGGCTTCAGGTTAAAACTCGAGGCACAAAAGGTCATTTCCAACAGATTCATGATCTGGTTTCGGAAGTTATTTTTGAAAAGAAAGACGACCTCAAACTTTCATCCAAGGAAACGGTATCTGAAATTCAAAACATGATGAAGCATCCTATTTACTTTCCAAAGAACAAGGAAACAGGTGAATATGATGACAGCAAGAATCCTTCTAGTTTTCCAATGTTCCTTTATTATAAAGATTCTACTCAGGAAAACTTTGCTGATATTGTCATGCCTGGTAGCAAGGATAAGCTTATGCCCTCTGACCTAGAAGGTGTTAGTTTTTCCGGGTACCCAGTATACGATTTCAGTCGGTACCTTGTGAGTGCAGATCGTATCAATCCTCAAACAAAGATCGTTTCTTTTGTTATCACTAGAATTGAAAAGATCGAGAGGATGAGTCTCCAGCAAGAGACTATTAACCGTCTAGGTGTTGATGATACGCAGCTAAAGAAGAATCTTGCTATTCTCAAAGAAGCCCGGAAGAATGCTCAGCAGTCTCCTGTTTCACAGGGTTCTACACTGCCAAAGCGGGAGGAATCTTCTATTCCTACTGAAGAATCTGGTGCTGATGACGACGATATCGACGCTATTCTTAACGGAGGAAGTGGTTCAGATGATGTTGAAATTCAACCAGATTCTGAGTTTCCGGAGGTTCCAGGACTTGATGATTAAATAAAGTCATTAATTATTATAATTTTAAATTCGTTTAATATTTAAAATTATTAAAATGAAAACAAACTATCAGCAATGGTATATGCACTATGAAAAAGACCTTCTCCCATATTATTACAGGTTTTGTTCTCTTTTTGAGAAAGGAGAAGAACCAAATTTCAACCAATTTATGAATCATTGTTTCCGAAATACAAAACAAAATTATGACAGTAATAGTAAAACATACAAGGCACCTGTCTATTAATAACACAATATTATGATAAAAGAATTATATTGTGTAATAGCCCCGAAGGACATAAGTATAAAAGTCGAGCATCTGGATCTAGTTCAGATGCTCATAGTGGCACGTGAGGCACTTGAGATGCGACTGGTGGCTGACCACGTTGTCGCACTTCAGGCAGACTCCCGTGACACCGCGCTGGCGGCAGTGCTTACACAGCGGGTACCGGACACCGTTGGGGCGGACCCCGACGATGTGGAGGCACGGCTGGTCGTTCGACTGGAAACCCAGGCAGACGGGCTTGCCGTCTAGCACCTTGACCCGCTCGACGGGCTCGTCAGGGGTGTCAGGGCGAGCCCCAACCTCCTGGCACTCGTCCTCGGCCTGGGGCCAGACAGCGGGCTCGTCCTCGTCGGAGGTCTCGTCGGCGGACTCCTCCTCGTCAGAGGGCTCGTGAAGGGCATCCTCCGCGACCGCGACGGCGATGGACGGCTCCTCGACGGGCGGCTCCTCGGCGAGGGGCTCAGCAGGGAATCCGCACGGAATCGGTCCGAGGTGCGAGCCAGGGAAATCCGCCCAGCGGCACCCAATCATGTGGTGCAAGGTGCCGTACGTGGTCTCTGTGATCGCGTAGATGTACTCAACGCCATCGGAAGTGACCGAGTAAGACGGGGCCGCCAAGTGGGAAAAGTCATCGTAGTGGAAGAACGTGTCGTACGGGTACATCAGGGTCATGCAATCCATTTCTGTGTTCTTTCGCTGCTGTGACAGTAAGTATCTATAAATACGTATTTTTTTTTAAAACTCAATTTTGGGAAATTATCTTACGATGAACACCAGACCCAGTATAATATAGACAAAGAAGATGAAATAGACGATCTTCTTATTATCGAAGGAACGGATTACTATTTTCTGTTTCGCCGGGCGTTCTTCTGTTACTTCTACATCCGTAGACAATTCAGACGCCTTCCTTTTATTTTCTTTATATGGTTTTATGGAATCACGGACAATTTTTTCAATATTTTCCTTTGCAGTCATTAATATTTTATAATTATTATTCTTAAATATTAATGATTAATAAAAATGTATGATTCTGTATTTATGAGTTCTTTTGGAAGTAATATTTATGAAACATTAGGTGCTTTAGAGACAAACAAAGATTTGGTAAAAAATACGGTCATTTGGAATTCTATTGGAAGCGCGTCTCTTATAATTTTCTTCAAAATACTTGGTTTTACTTTTCTACAGACACTGGAACATTTAAAATCATTTGAATTGACCCATACCTTTATCAATGGATATTTTATAATTCCAGAAGACCAAGATTCTAAAATCGAGTACATTAGAGATTGGTTAATAGAAAAAATAGAAATTAATAATTTAATTTCTAAGGAAACAACACTCGGTGAAATATTCAAGTTAACTAATATTTTCCCTAACTTCGTTGTGTGGTCTCGTTCAGGAAGAGAACTCCGGTCATTAAATCCTAAAATTTTTCCGGATATGACCATAATTGATTCGATTTTGTCAACTTTTTCATGTATAGGTACCTTTGTTGAATTCAAAATAAACGACTGTATTTTTTCAAGTTATTTTTACGGTGATTTTTATCCACATTCCGAAAATTTCCGTCTTGAGAAAAAGCAGTTAAACACCCTCTATATAGCCCATGAGTCTGAATACTTTTTTAATGACATTTTAGAAGATTCTCCGTTTTCGTATATCGAGAATGAGATCATGAATCAATTTATCGAATGCAATAATTCTCGTGTAAAAAATGTCGACGTTGAAAATTTTCTAATACTTTATGATGATATTTACAAAAATTCTTTGACGGATGTTAAAAAAGATTTCTGTTTCGAGAACGGTAAAATTCAGGCACAAAATTTTAATGATGGTTTCTCTAACTCAGAATATTACAAATTAAAAAAAGCAGAGATTAAGAATCAAAAGTGACCAGAAATACATTATTCTCTAAAAGAAATAATATCAAAAATGAAGGATATTATTTTTACTGTACTAACTTCTGAAGGATGCGGACATTGTCACCATATGAGAGGAAATGGTGATCTTGGAAACGGTAAACAATTTACACAATACGATTTTTTAAAAACACATATAGATCCTCTTCAGAATGGCAATACATGTACAATCTTGAATGTACACTATGCTAGTATGTCCGGTAGGAGAGAAGAAATTGTAAATATCTCCAAAGTATATTTGAGAAATGGTCTCATATATCAAGAAAAATATTATAATAATAATAACCAAGTCACTGTTAGAATCTTGTCCTTGGATAAAAACAATAATGCCACTAAAATTGGAGAAAAACAGGCAAGTGTGAAAGAGAATTGGCTTACATTTGTAGCGAAAAAAATACCTAGGAGTCTAGAAAATTATACATTCTTTTTCCCTTGTTTCATAGTTTTTGAGAAAAATAATTGGAAGGAAGGAAAGAATATTCTAGGGTTGACAAATGCTGGTTATACTATGAGGGACCAAAATGGTAATTATATGCTAGAGAAAAACGGTAAGACTCTCGGCGAGAGAAATATATTGCCTCAAAAGCTAATCACCGAAGCTATTTCTGGTGTCTCTGAATTTAAGGCACATAAAGATCATTTTGAAGTTGCAAAGAAAAAAGA
>TARA_R110001592_G_scaffold363218_1_pt1 | contig 66751 bp, 44 predicted proteins | sample TARA_R110001592 | Tara Oceans TARA_R110001592 (sample SAMEA4398387) | marine metagenome | biome: Polar Biome; feature: [SRF] surface water layer (ENVO:00010504); material: water (ENVO:00002006), including particulate matter (ENVO:01000060) such as... | depth 5 m | reverse complement strand
AATCAACGAGTCCTCCATCCCCCAGTTTGGCATTGATGGTCCCCCCCTTGACGAGTTGCTGAATCTGCTTCTCTCGCATGGCCAGCATGGCAGCGACGTCGAACGGTTTGCCGCTATAGATAATGGAATCTCTCATGCGGACTATCTGGTTTCCGAATTCTTCATTCGCGGCAATCGGGCGGAGTTTTACCAGGGCCTGTCTTTCGTAAGGCCAGGCTGCGCCCTCGTGAGAAAAGTAACTCTGGAATGCTTCGGCGGAAACAGCCAGGCTGCCTGCCTGACCATAAGGTCGCAGTCGAAGATCAATCTGGAAAATTCCCTCACTTCTGGTCTTGATCATCTTGCTGAATTTCTCAACCAGTTTCAGATAGTATTCGTTATTGGTGATGATTTCAGGGCCGGTGGTCTGGCCGGAACCTTCATAGATAAACATCAGCTCAATATCCGAGGCGAAACCCAGTTCACGACCACCACATTTACCCAGCGCGCAGATGGAAATTCGACAGGGATCTTCCGTCTCCAGTTGAGGGACGCCATAGCGTTCCTGTAACTGCAGGTCACAGATTTCATAGGCACCCTGGACGACGACTTCGGCGACATCAGTCAGTTCATCTGAAAACTGTCCAAATTCCGAAATATGACCCAGGATGTGCCGCATATCAGTGCGTAACATGGCGCGGTCTTTGAACGCGTTCAGGCGTTCCTGCTGATCTTCCGCTGAAGTTGCCTCTGCCAGTTCCCGTGCGAGTTCTGCTTTTAGCTCTGCAAACGAAACGCGGTTTTTTAACTCTTCCACATTTGCAACCACCGGGAAGAGATTCGAGTGCTGCAACCGCAGGAAGTCTTCCCAGAGAAAATCACTGACGCCCAGCAGACGGGCCAGGGCGCTGAGAACACTGGTGCGTTCAAGCGACGAAATTTCTTCAACCCAGTTTGGCTGTTTAAACAGATGTTCCAGGAATTCGCGGAAATGCAGTAATGCAGATTCCGGATTGGGCGAGCGCGGCAGCAGGTGCGTAAAATGTTTGATGAGGACGATGGCTGCCCGCAATCCCTGTTGTTGCGCTTCGGCACTGATTTTTTCCCCTTTGTCATCAGTAACATAGAGGACATCACTGACCTTATTTCCTTCAGAATCAATGACCATTCTGGCGATATCGATGCCACTCATGGAAAGCGCATTCGTCAGTTCATAAAGAAATCCAATCGTATCCTCGGATTGAATCCTCAAGATGGTGTAGCGTGCATCGGTATCGTTATCCAGTTCGATTTCCACCGGATACAACATCTGGCTGGCTTGAGGCAGATCGTGCAGCGCCCCCGCGACCCGCTTGGCAAGTTCTCCGACCGCCTCCTGAATTTTTCCGGTTTCAACTTTATTTAACAGTTCCGTCAGGTCTTTTTTATAGCTGATCCAGAACGACGGCTGAACGGCGGCATCAGATGCTTTGACATCGAGCACGATGACGAACTTGCGTTTACTTTTTGACTTTTCACTGAGTTTGGGAGAACGGCTTTGAGAGGAAGCAGCAGGATTGACTTTCTGATTCGTAAACAGGTGACCTTGCTGGATATCAAAGCCATAGACGAACAGCAGACCGCAGATCAGGGACAGATCGCCCGTCTGGTCGAAGCCCACCATGGTAAGACGCAACTGGTTTTCCGGAATTTTTTCTGTTTGAAGTTCTACGTTATTGGTTTCACTCAGCTTGCGGGCCATCTGGCTGTGTTTTTCGATTTCCGCTTCATTATAGACTTTTGAGTAGGAAGCAGCCATCATGCCGATCGGATTGCTCTCCTGCTCCGACTGAGCCGCGTGCAGACCGGAGTCTGACTTAGGAGGATGGATATACTTTTTGAAGATGTTTCGTACCGCTTTACGATGTTGTTCGTAATATTGAACGAGCTGTTGACCTTCCTGGAAATCGAGTCTGCGCGCCAGATATGCCAGTTCCCGCTCATCGGTCGGCATATGATGTTCCTGGTTATAATGCATCAACTGCAGCGCATGTTCAATTTTACGGAAAAAGACATAACCACTGGTTAAGTGCCGATATTCATCTGCCTGAATGAGACCATGGTCCACCAGCCTGACCAGTCCGTCAAGGGTATTGATACTTCGAATCGAAGGATGTTTGGCACCATTTGCCATCTGCAGATATTGTGTGGTAAATTCGACATCGCGGATGGATCCTTTTCCCGATTTGACTTCGCCCCAGTCTTTGCCTTTCTTTTTCAACTCCGCTTCAATTCGTTGTTTCATTTCCAGAACATTTTTACGCACTTCTTCCGGATCGCAGTTGAAAATCTGTGGCTCAATCCGCCGAAAGAAATTAATTCCCAGATTCTGGTTACCCGCGATCACACGCGCTTTGAGCATCGCCTGCTTTTCCCACAGGCGACCATGCCTGGCAAAATAATCGACATAGGCATCGACGGTTGTGACCAATGCTCCCGATCGTCCCCAGGGGCGCAGACGCATGTCAACACGATATAAAAAACCTTCTGATGTGGATTCCATCAGAGACTTGATCAGCCGCTGCCCGAGTTGCCAGTACTGTGTTGAGTTGTCGCCTGCGATAAAGACAAGGTCGATATCCGAGCTGTAGTTTAACTCTTCCCCTCCCAGCTTCCCGAACGCCAGTACTGCAAAGTCATCGAGCGGGAGATTCAATTCTTCCGAGAGTATCGTCAGGCAGGTCTGGACCAGCCCGTCTGCCAGCAGTGAAAGCTGAACGGTAATGTTTTTCAGGTCCATCAGGCCAAAAGTGTCACAGGCACCGATGCGCAGGAGTTCCCAGCGTTGAAAGCGACGCAGTATATCAAATATTTCCGCGGTCGACTTCGCTTCCTGCCGCGCTGCTGCCATTGCTTCCGAATAAAACTGCTGCTGACTTTTGAATTCGGCAATCCGGTTATAACGGGTCAGTCGTTCCAGGTAGTCCGGGTTTTTCAGCAGGATTTCTGTGAGAAACTGGCTGCCTACAAACAGTCTGACCAGAATTTCCACAGCGCGGGGGTTATGCGTGAGAAAATTCAACATGATCTCTGGTTCAGAGACACTGTTGATAAAGCGTTCAAAATTGATCAGTGATCCATCGGGAGTGGCTGCATCCGTCAAGGCCTGCAAGAGTGTGGGCAGAATCAGAGTCAGTTCTTTGCGGATACCGTCAGAGGTACACATCTCGCGAACACGGGTTAACGCGCGTTCCTGATCTGTAAATCCAATTCCAGACAGAATCTGTTGTACTTCCGGATCTGAGGCTGGAACCTGCTGGTCCAGAAGCTTCGCTGCGTTGGAGTAGAGCACGGGTATATTCATAAAAACGGCAGAACCTGCAGAGTATCAGGTCCGGTGTTCGGATATGGATCAAATCACCGGTCAGATGTTTGCGAGTCTGCGATTGCGGTGGATAACCTGCTGGATGTTGCCTGAGAAAGTCCAGCGTACAAAAATCATGTGAAGTGTCAGGCTGTATTATAAAGCCGATGCCGATTCAAAAGAAGGTTCTCCTCCTTTGAAATTACTCGAAATCAGTTGGTTCATCTGTTTTAAACAGTTAATGATCCTGTTAATGCTACGAATGTTGAATCCTGTTGCTTTTCTGTTCTGTTTATTTTAATCTGAATCCATGTCGTATCTGGCTTAACTTGCAGAGCCATACCGGTTCTTACAGTGATATCAATCAGAAGAAAATCAATGATCCATCTTGAATCCATCAGCCGTCGTCAGTTTCTCACACATCTGATTTCTACCGCAGGTTCCGCTGCACTGGCCGGGATTGCCTTTGCTGGCAAAGTAGAGTTCCCTCCGACACGCGTGATTACCAGAGGTCCGCGGCATCACTGGTTTGGATATTATGACAAACTGCAGTTTGATCCTACCAGTCGCTATGTTCTGGGGATGGAAGTGGCGTTCGAACATCGTTCACCGAAGGCCGATGATGTAATTAAAGTCGGGATGGTTGATCTGCAGGATCAGGATCGCTGGATTGAACTGGGAGAATCTTCTGCCTGGAACTGGCAGCAGGGGTGTATGCTGCAATGGCTGCCTGGCTCCGATTCAAAGGTCATCTGGAATGATCGAGAGCAGGGGCAGTTTGTGAGCCGTATTCTGGATGTGAAAACAGGGAAAGGTCGAACCGTTCCTGCACCGGTTTATTCAGTGAGCCCGGATGGTAAAACTGCGATTACTCCTGATTTTCGCAGGATTCAGGATGTCCGTCCCGGTTATGGTTATCCCGGCTTTCCCGATCCCCAATTTGACGATCTGGCTCCCAAAGATTCCGGAATTTTCAAAGTGGACCTGGAGACCGGTAAGACAGATCTGATACTGACTCTGGATCAAATTTCCCGCACTGGAACGATTCCCCGGCAACAGCAGGACATCAAACATTATTTCAATCATTTACTGTTCAGTCCGGATGGCTCCCGCTTTATCACACTGCATCGCTGGCAGTACCCGAACGGCAAGCGACTTTCCAGACTGGTGACAGCAAACCTGGATGGCAGCGATGTACGAGTGGTTGTGGATAATGGTTTTGTTTCTCACTTTATCTGGCGCGATCCCGATCATATTCTGACACAGTCCAAAGCGACTCCGGACAGCCCCTCCTGGGGTGATTTTCTGGTGAAAGATGAATCGCAGGGCAAGTTGCAGCAGGTCGGAAATGGAGTGCTGGATAATGGAGGACATCTGAGCTACCTGCCGGGCAAGGAATGGATCCTGAATGATACGTATCCCAAAGGAAAAGAGCGGGTTCAGACACCGCACCTGTACCATGTAGCATCAGGAAAGCGAATTGATCTGGGACATTTTCATTCCCCCGCCGTCTATACTGGTGAATGGCGAGTGGATACCCATCCTCGTTTCAGCCCCAATGCAAAGTACGTCTGTATTGACAGTCCGCACAAAAATGAAGGACGACAACTGCATTTGATCGATATCTCAGGCATCATCGGGCAATCCTGAGACTCGCAGCATAGCCAGGATAAAATTTATTGCGGCTTTTCTCTGGTCTCGGGATCCGCTGCTTTTGCAGGCAGGGCTTCCTGCGAGATCGCGAGTTGATAGAATTTATTTCTCGTCAATGCGCGCTCCAGTGCCCCGGTATCAACGGGGCTTCTGTTTGAGAAGGAAATTTCTTTCTTGTGCGGATTGAACTGGATCGATTTCTGATCAACCCACACAAATCCTTTCAGACTGCGCTGCACTGATTCTTTCGCATCGTCACCGCCGTAGACACCATACTGAATGACATATCTCTGAGCCGTCTTCCCCTGGGAGGCTGTTGATCCCAGATTCACCATCTTAGAGGGATTCGTTGAAGAGCCGTAATTCTCATATTTCGAAATATTTTCGGGAGTGAGGCGGGTTGGTGTTGGGCTGACAGAAACACCCGCACCCGAGAGAAGATTATCTATCTGGTATTTGACGTTTTCATCATCAGTGACTTTAACAAAAACCCATTTCTCTTCGAGGTTGATTTTAAGTGATCCGGGAACATATTTATCCAGTTGTTTCAATTTGATCTCCGCGATCCGCATAAAGTTGTCCTGGTTAAAGTTCAAACCTTTGAGGAAAATGATCTTAAATAACAGTCCCTGGTTGCTGTCCGGCCCACTGGGGGTGTTGCTCACACCTTCGATGACAGGCGGATAAGGATCCAGTGTGACGGCATTGCCTGTATTATCTTCTGCCAGAAGCTGCGCCATATTGTCAGGCAGATTGCCGGAAAACTTAAAACTGAGTAGCTGATTCTGCAGATCAAGACGCACGGAACCTTTGATATAACCACTGACGATCTTTGTTAAGCCGTATTCCACTTTATCTTCAATTGACCTGGTCCAGAACGTCGGATTGTTTTTCATGGCTGTAGTGTAAAATTCATTATATCCCGCTACTTTAAAGATGGCCCTTTGCTGCGGGGTATTGGGATCAGGTTTGTCTTTGAATGCACTGTTCTGAAACTGCATTCTCATTTTTTCCATCCTCGCGCGAGACGCAGCTGCCTGCTCTCGCATTTTCTTATTCATCTCCACCCTGGAATCAGTCAACGCCTTCGGAGTTGCAACGGGGGTTGAATCAGGAGTCGACTGAGGCTGGGGATCTTGATCTCCATTAATTTTTCTTTGAATCCACTGAATTCCCTTTGGAATTCCCTGGTCAATCATCGTCTGATAATGGTCGAAACCATTACTGGTAATGAAGTTGACATCGACCCCCTGTTTTTGTAATTGCGCAGAAAACTTTGCTGTATTTGGGTGAGATGTGACCTGATCTCCGACGGAGTGAAATAAGAACACAGGGCAATTAATCTTTTCCGTATAGGTGATGGGAGCCGAGACTCGTATAAACTCTTCCACATCGGGAATGATACTTTTGAAGATGGGGAGGTTTTCTTTGAAGAACGCCCTGGGATCAACGGCGGGAGCGTAAGCCAGGCAACCTTTCAGTTTCAAGGAATCATCCTGAAATGCATCGGAAAAGTATTCTGCGAAAAGTAAGGAGAGCGTACCAGCGGAACTGTGTCCGGCGATAAAAATGTTATCACGGTCAATACCCGGAACGGTTTCTATCAACTGCTGAAACGCGTTCACACAATTGACGACTCCCGCATGGCTCTTACGGAACTTCATATGTGCTGCAGCAAACTGATCGTTGGTTGTGGTTTCGATTTCACCAATGGGGCCATCAATAGAAAACGTAATGACAGCAAAGCCTGCTTTGATATAGGGTTCATGTTCAGCATCAAGCGAAATGTCATTCAGGTCAATATCCATCCCCGTGAGCAGAGTCGCACCTGCCGGAGGAACCAGAACACAGGGAACCTGAGAGTTTTCCGGAATATCAGGGGGGAGATAGACCTTGAATTTCTGGGTACTCCCCGTCACAGTTTGATCACCAGAACAGACGAGGTCATATACTTTTGCTGTTGATGCCGTTTGGCGTTCCTGGAAAACATGAGCGCCTTGCGCTCCCGGTTCAGGCCAGTCTGATTCAAGAGGCGCAACGGGAACAACATTCAGTTTATTCGCCTTTTTTAAATCCTCTCCGCCTGCCAGCCTGTTTGGATTGTCGTTCTGAGGAAACAGGTGATTCACCAGAATATAGGAAAAAAAGAGGAACAGGAGGCATCCGGCAACGGCAATTAAGGGAGCATATTGGTTCGATCGTGTCGGAGCAGGTCTGGACCGTTTCGATTTCGCTGTTGATTTGGCTCCCCGTTTTTTCTTCGGGGTAGAAATTTTATCCGAGGGGCCTTTACTGAGATCTTCCTCCCAGTCATCAAATTCGTCATCCCCCAGACTGTAAGATGATTCGCTCTCGTCACCGAAGAATTCCTCTGCGAACGTCGATGGCTTCGATTTCTTACTGCTGGAACTCGACTTAATGGAGGCCGGTCTGGGGATGACAAAGGGGGTTTCGCATTTGGGGCATTTTACTTTTTTCCCAAATGCGGATTTGTTTTTTATTTTAAAAGAGGCCTCACAGTGAGGGCAATGAATTGAGAGCGGGTCTACCATGAAAGCATCTCTGGAGTAGTGAATTGAATATAAGAAAAATAAACAGGCGCAAGCTGTTTAATTCAAATATTCTATTGTTTGTCCGTACACGATGCAATTTGTATCTGCTCATTTCCTCGAATGCAGTCAGATCCTCACAGAATACTATTGGTTCCGTTCTGGTACTCGTTCCACAAGAATCGAGCGGAGTTCGTGTACTTCCCGTTTCAATTCATGAACCTCGTTTCGCAGTTGCTGCAGCGATTCCTGTACTGCGCCGTGGGGACCATGCTCGGAAGGGTGTCTGTGTTCGAGGAGTTGCTGCAGACGTTGTTGTCGCTCTTCTGCTTCGCGGTGTACCCGATGTGCCAGTTCAGGCAGGCCAGCATCCTGCAGGTGTTCCGCTGCAACTTGCAATTTTTGAATCCGGTGTCGGTGTTCATCCATGTGGCGCTCATGTTCTCGATGGTCTGGATGATGCAGTTCCCCGGTACGCCCTGCAGGTGCCCGGCGTCGTGGTTGATCTTTTTCGCGGTCTGAGTGTTTGCGATGTTTTTCACGCGCGACTTCTGATTCCAGGTATCGGTCAATTTTTCTCTCAAGAGATTCTTCAGCCACCTGCGCAGGGGGTTGAGCTTTGACTTCTGTTTCAGAGGAAAAAGGATGCTGTTGATTCAGCAGGCTGGCAAGAACAAGCATGACGAGAATCGTAGTAAGCGTCGACTTCATGGTTCGCAGTTCCTGTGGCTTCGAGGGATGAAACGGGTAAGAGTGACATCAACTTCGCGATATCATACCCATTTGCGAACGGGGAGTCGAGATTTTCATTGAATCGGTGTGTCGCCAGTCTGCAGTGCAGATGCTGCCAGAGAGCTCATCGATATCAGGCAGAACGCTGTCTGACCTGTGCACTGAGCAGACTCTGGTATTGCGGGCAGGAGTCGACAAGTACGTGATGCGGTCCCGTCGCCACGACTTTGCCGGAATCCATGACAACGATCCGGTTTGCAAATTCCAGCAGGCTTTGGCCTACGGAATGCGTGATGATAAAGACGGTTCGGCCCGGGGAAAACTCTTTCAATGCTTTATGGATCAGGATTTCACTCTGGGAATCGATGGCGGAAGTCGCTTCATCCAGAATCAGAATTTCTGGATCGCGGAGAATCGCCCGTGCCAGCGCAATTCTCTGCCGCTGACCGCCGGAGAGTTCGTGCCCTTTCTCTCCCACATTATAGTCCAGTCCCTCTGGCATCTGTTCAGCGAACTGCAATACATGAGATTTTCTGGCGACCGATTCAATTTCAAGCCTGGTGGCGTTGGGGCGACCATAGCGGATGTTTTCCAGAATCGAATCGTCAAACAGCATGGTTTCCTGGGAGACCACTCCGATATGATTTCGCAGATCTTTCAGGCGGATATCCCGGATATCGACTTCATTGATGAAGATATTCCCCTTATCGGGATCATAAAAACGGGGCAGCAGATTGACGAGTGTGGATTTACCGGAACCGTTTTCGCCTACAACAAGTACGACTTCACCGGCATTGATTTCCAGATTGACTCCATCCAGAATCGGATCGTTATTTCGTGTCGATTCTTTTCGTTGTGCGTAGGTAAAATCAATTTTGTTGAATTTGACAGTCTGCACTTCGGTAGGGAAGCGTTCGGGGTCATCCGTTTCTTTCACCATGGATTCACGGTCGATGATCTGAAAAATCCGTTCCAGGGCAGCGCCGGTTTTTTTCAGTTTTGAATAGACAGAAGACATTTTTCGCGCGGGATCAGAAATCCCGGCCAGTAAAGCGTACATCATTGAGAGGGTCGCAATATCCATGGGGGCTGCTGAGAGCTGGATTCCCCAGATTTCCGTTTTTTGACGCAGGACCAGGTAGGAACCGGGAATCAGGGCGATAAAAATGGCCATCAATCCCAGCATTTCGGTGGTCGGGCTCGTCAGCGAATCGATACGGAGAATCCTCAGTGCTTTCCTGAAGAACTCTTTATTCTCATGATGGAAGCGGTTACGGTGTTTGCGTGCGCCGTTGAAGGCAATAATGACCTTTGAGCTTTCGAAGGACTCTTCGAGTGTTTTGTAGATGCGTGACATGCTTTCCATCATTTTCTGACTGGCATGTTTCAGGGTTTTTCCGATTTTGTAAAATACGATCGCAATCAGAGGGGCAAACACGAATGAAAGCAGAGTCAGTCTCCAGTTAACCATGAACGCAAAGACAATGCAGGCGAGTGCCTTGAGCGGTTCACGGATAATTTTTCCGCCCATCAGTGTTAAACCTTGAGAAAGCTGTTGCATGTCAAACGTGAAGCGTGACATCAGCGACGCCGTTCCCTCATCAGAGATACTCTGGTAATCCAGATCGAGAACCTTGCGAAAGCATTCTTTGCGGATTGCCATCGTCACCAGTTCCACGACGCCCCCGACCATCACATCCTGCGTGAATATACAGATGCCTTTAATGAAAGTCGTAATGAGCAGCAGGCCCAGGATGACTACAAATGTGTCAAACGGATCTTCCGGGATACGACTGATAATCGTGGACTGGATCCACTTCAGTACCAGCAGTTTCTGCGAAGCTGTATTGAGTTTGGTCTGCTGGCGGGTATGCTCGCTGAGCAAATCGACGGGGGCCGCTGCCAGATCCGTTTGTGTGAGCGTGGAATCAGGATTGCTCTCTGTGGGATTTTGAGATTGAATCGATCTGGAGAGATCCTTCACGACTTTTGATTTGTCCTGAATGATTGCTTCCGTCTCACTGATCTGTTCCTGGACGTAACCACCCAGGGTTTTCCCTTCCAGCAGGACCTTGACCACCAGGAAAGTGGCAGAGAGATTCGCTCCCCAGAGGATCGCTACCATGATTGCAAAAAAGAAGGAAACGACCAGTCTTTTACGGTAAGGCCAGACATATTTAATTAATCGCGTAAAACTGTTCACAGGATTCACTCTGGTGCTTTAGTTTAGGATGTTTTGTCTTAAGTGTTTACTTAGAAGCGTTTTATGTGCTTTTGTCAGACGCCGATATCAGTCAGGAAAGGAGTCCCGGACCAGGGGCTGCCCGATGAAATCCGTGAATTAAACTAGGAATTGCAAATCAGGTCCAGACGAGATTTTAAGTTCTGCAGATCTGGACAATATGCCAGAAGTTTCCAGCAGCAGAATCGGGCTGGGATTGCAGAGAGAATTGCGAACTAATTGCAGTTCTGACGTGTCGTGGGTAGGGGCATTTGTGTGAAAATTGTGATATGCTGCCAGCCGGCGGTCTGCGTTTTTCCTTCTCTGCTATTACAATTCCGGCGATTGTATTCTGCGCTCTAATTATCCTGAATCGGATTCTATTTGAGCGCAGCGCATTTAACCATAGCGTCTCTCATTCTATATAGACTCGGTTCAAATGACCCTGGAGACGCTACAGTAAAACTGGACACAGTCTAGATGGACTCATCGTCCCTTGAAAATCAGAATAGTCTTGTACGACCAGGAAGCTTACGCGAACTGGCGAACGTGGCAATACCCCTGGTGCTCAGTTGCGGTTCGCTTTCCATTATGCATGTTGTAGACCGTATTTTCCTGTCCTGGTGGTCAACAGATGCCGTTGCTGCTGCTTTACCCGCCGGGATGATTCAATGGGCCATAATGTCGATTGCGATGGGTATGGCGACATATGTGAATACGTTTGTGGCGCAGTACGAAGGTGCCGGTCAGAAGCAGTACGTTTCAGAATCGGTCTGGCAGGGATTTTACCTGGCGTTGATCTGGGGAGGTATCCTGTTGCTGGGCATCCCGCTCTCCAGTACTTTTTTTCACTGGATTGGTCACGCTAATGAAATCCAGGTCCTGGAAGTAGATTATTTTTCGATTCTCTGTCTGGGCTCAGGTCCCTCCTTAATCTCGACAGTACTCTCGTGCTTCTATACCGGTCGCAGCAAGACCATGGTCGTGATGTGGGTGAATCTGGCGGGGGTAATCGTCAATATGATTCTGGATTACCTGCTGATCTTTGGGGCAGGACCAATTCCTGCTATGGGGATCAAAGGAGCCGCGATTGCAACGGTACTGGCCAATGTAGCGACAATGGGTTTTTATGCTGCGATCATCTTTGCCCGGCATGAAGCCCGCGAGTATGGCTTACTCAATCACTACCACTGGAATCAAAGTCTGCTCATGCGATTGATCCGTTATGGGTTTCCCAATGGAATGCTGTATTTCGTTGACATAGTCGGCTTCACCCTGTTTGTGGTCCTGGTCGGACGCATCGGAAAAATTGAACTGGCTGCCACGACGATTGCCTTTAATCTGAACTCACTGGCTTTTGTGCCCATGATGGGAGTCGGCACGGCGGTGATGACGCTGGTCGGTAAACGCATTGGAGAGGGACGGCCTCAACTGGCAGTCAAAACAACCTGGAAAGCCTTTATCGTCTCGGCTTTATATATGGCTGTTTTTGCAGTGATTTATGTGGGATTACCCGAACTGTTACTCAGTCCCTATCAACCGGAAGTCATGACGGAAGAGTTTCAGCAGGTGAAACAGATGACCGTCGTCCTGCTGCGATTTGCTGCATTATTTTCGTTTTTTGATGCATTGGCGGTGATCTTCGGATCGGCGATTCGCGGAGCCGGCGATACCCGGTTCTGCATGATCTATTCACTGATTACAGGCTGGGCCATCATGGTCATACCGACATTTCTGATCTGGAAGTATGCGGATGAAAAAATCTTTGGCAGCTGGACTGCCTGCACGGCGTATATCGGCGTGTTGGGATTCGGGTATCTGATTCGCTTCCAGGCAGGGCACTGGAAAAAAATGAGGGTCATTGAAGATCATTTTTCGACTGTTGAGGTCGAAGAGCACGAACAACCCATTCAGGAAGCATTGTCCTGATTCAGCGGCGGAGATTCCAGTTCTCCGTCGCATATTTTTCCTGTACCAGCTGCTGCACACGTTCGCGGGGCAGTACAGGTTCAGGCTCTGATGCCTGCCAGGTTTCGATCAGCGCGTCTCTGAGTTGAGTAGGATTGATCTCATAATTGGTGACAAACTCCAGATGGTCACGATGGGATCGATAGTCGGGCTCCCGTTCGGGACTGGTCAGATACCGGGGAATGCGTTCCAGGTCGAAGTCGTAGAGAATCGTGCCATGATGCAGGAGCGTGGTGGTTAACCACCGTTGAGAGTTCCCGGAAAATTTGTGTCCCTCAACGGTCAGATCGCTGATGCCACGCACTTCAACAGACCGTTCCGGTTTGAGTTGATTGAGAGTCCCGGAGATACGTCTCAATATTTCCCGCGTGGTCGCTTCGATGCCTGCCAGATGCTGCTCGGCAGTGATGCGCAGAAACAACGAATAGATAAAACAGCCCGGGCCCAGCAATACGGTTCCGCCACCAGTACAACGACGGAGTACGGGAATCTGATCCTGCAGGCAGGCCGCCTGGTTCACATTTTCAGCAACCTGGTTCGAACTGCCTAGAACAACCGCGTATTGATCCACTTCCCAGATTCTCAGGCAGCCCAGAGAGTCCTGCTGATTAATCTGATACAACAGGCTCTCGTCGAGTGCCAGATTTTCAGCAGGAGTCGAGAGTGTCGTGTCTGAAAAGTGACAGCGAATATCAGACATCTCAGAAGTTGAGGGCCCGTTTATCGACCGCCAGTGCTGCTTCTTTAACCGCTTCTGCCAGCGTCGGATGGGCATGGCAGCAGCGGGCGATATCTTCGCTGCTGGCACCAAATTCCATGGCGACGGCACATTCGGCGATCAGGTCCCCCGCGCGCGGTCCGAGGATGTGAACGCCCAGGACACGATCTGTCTGCTTGTCCGCCAGCATCTTGACTTTGCCTTCTGTCTGCCCCATCGCACGGGCGCGTCCGTTGGCGATAAAGGGAAAGACCCCTTTACGGTACTCGATGCCTTCCTCTTTCAGTTGTTCTTCTGTTTTTCCGACGGCGGCGATTTCCGGATTGGTATAGGCAACACTGGGAATCGCATCGTAATTAACGTGACCATAACCTGTCACCAGACGCTCGGAAAATGCGACTCCTTCGTCTTCCGCTTTATGTGCCAGCATGGCGCCGCCGATAACATCGCCAAGGGCGAAGATCCCTTTGACGGCAGTTTCGTAATGGGCGTCGACCGGGATAAAACCCCGTTTATCCAGTGCAATCCCGATTTCTTCCAGACCGAGGTTTTCAGTATTCGGACGTCTGCCAACTGCGACCAGAACCCGGTCACAGCGGATGGACTTGGCGTCTGCGATTTCGACATCACAGGTCCTTTTGTTGGCTTTCACGCCGGTGACGCGGCAGCCCAGCTGGAATTCAATCCCCTGTTTTTCGAAGATCTTCTGTGCCTCTTTGGCAATCTCCAGGTCTGTGGTAGGCAGGATGCGATCCAGGTATTCCAGCACGGTGACTTTCGCTCCCAGGCGGCTCCAGACGGCCCCGAGTTCCAGGCCGATTACACCGCCGCCAATCACGACGAGATGTTTGGGAACCTGCTCGTAGGAAAGCGCTTCTGTACTTGTACCGACACGATCGCCGTCGAGTTCGATTCCTGGCAAGGTGGAAGGCTCACTGCCGGTGGCAATCAGAATGTATTTGGCTTCCAGCTCGGTTGTTTCGTCACCATTATTCACAGAGACTTTTCCGGGAGCGGTGATCGTGGCGTGACCGGAATAGCGGGTGATTTTGTTTTTCTTGAACAGCGAGTCGATGCCGCCGCCCATGGTTTTAACGGTTCGGTTTTTCTGACTCAACATCTTTTCGAGGTCGAGCGACAGCGAGCCGACGTTGATGCCGCGATCTTTGAAAGTGTGTTCTGCTTCTTTATACAGCTCACTCGATTCGAGCAGCGCTTTACTGGGGATGCAGCCGACTCGCAGACAGGTGCCACCGAGCATGCGTTCTTTTTCGATACAGGCGACATTCAAGCCCAGTTGAGCAGCACGGATTGCTGCAATATAACCACCGGGACCAGCACCGATAATAACCAGATCGTGGTTCATTTTCTCATTTTCCTGCAGTGGCAGGAAACCTTTCCAAACCTCTTAAGATGTGCGTTTGATTCTCAGACTTCCATCAGCATGCGTGATGGTTCTTCCAGGACTTCTTTGACTCGTTTGAGGAAGACCACAGCTTCTCTGCCGTCTACGACACGGTGATCGTAAGTCAAAGCGATATACATCATGGGACGAATCACGACCTGGCCATTAATGGCGACAGGACGTTCCTGAATTCCATGCATGCCGAGCACGCCACTTTGAGGCGGGTTCACAATCGGAGTGGAAAGCAATGATCCGTACACGCCACCATTGGTGATCGTGAAGGTGCCCCCCTGAAGTTCTTCGAGGCTGATTTTATTCGCTTTGGCACGTTGGCCGAAGTCATTGATTTTGAGTTCGATGTCCGCAAAACTGAGTCGCTCTGCATTTCGCAGAATGGGAACGACCAGGCCTTTTCCGCCGCCGACAGCAATCCCGATGTCATAGTAGTTGCGGAAGACCAGATCGGTGCCGCGAATTTCGGCATTGATTTGTGGATACTGGTTCAAGCCATCCACGACGGCTTTGACGAAGAATGACATGAAACCCAGTTTGACATCAAACTTCTTGAGAAACATGTCTTTGTATTTGGTCCGCAGTTCCATCACGGCCGACATGTCCACTTCGTTGAACGTTGTCAGCAGGGCTGCGTTGGACTGCGCTTCGACAAGTCGTTCCGCAATTTTTTTGCGGATGGGACTCATGGGAACAATTTCTTCTTCGCGATAGGCACCGTTGTCTGAACCGCTGGACGCCTGATAGCTGAGGGCGTCCTCTTTCAGGATGCGTCCTCCCGGACCTGTCCCTTTGACATCCGCCGGGCTCAATCCTTTTTCTGCCATCACACGAGCGGCTGCCGGCATGACGCGTTCGCCGGATCCGGTGGACGCGGATTGACTGGCAGCGGGAGCAGGCGCCGCTTCTGCTTTGGCCGGACTCTTTTCCGGGGCAGGCTCTTCAACTCCTGCGGGGCGTTCCGCTTCTTCCAGATAACCGATGACTTCACCAACGGCTGCCATCTCCCCGGTTTTTTTCAGTATTTCGATAATGATCCCATCCATCGGAGCGGGAACATCGAAGGTGGCTTTATCGGTTTCGAGCTCGACAATTTCACTGTCCTGAGCGACCCATTTACCTTCTGCAGCGTGCCAGGCTCCGATTTGGACTTCGGAGATGGATTCCCCCACCGAGGGGACTTTAATTTCAACAGACATCGGACACTATACTCCAACCGAGTCACGGGGAAAAAACGTATGTTTTCAGACTTATTTCAGATGATTTTCTTCAATTTGCGAACAGCAGTTTTGATTATGACTTCTTAAGAAAGCCAGCACAATTCCCGCGTACAGGGAAGATGATAATCAGGAAAAATTTTTGAACGGAATCGAGCGAAACAGACCACATCCTGCGGATTAGCCTGTTTCCACAAAAAAACGCTGGTCTTTTTATCGGCTTTTCAGCCAGACCAGCGTTTAGTTTATCCCGGTTCACTCATTATCGAACCAGATGGAACAAGTCGCATCAGTTGTATTGCCGGCATCATGAGGATTTACCAGGGAAACGGTGTCCTTTGGCTTTGGTGTCCACGCGATACAGCGAAGTGCGTGCGGTAATGAACAGACTCGCATTATCTTTTCCGCCAAATGTCACATTGGCCGGTTTTTCAGGGACTTCAATAATGCCCAGCAGTTTCCCTTCAGGAGAGAAGACCTGCAGTCCCAACCCCGAAGTGATATAGAGATTTCCATTGGTATCGATCGTCAGACCATCGCCGCCTCTGCCCGGTTCGGGTGTCCCAGGTTCCTGCTTCAGGCTGCAGAAAACACGGCCTTTGCCGATTTTACCAGGAGAGGTTACAGGGTAAGCCCACATTTCTTTCGACATACTCGGAATCACGTACAGTGTCTTTTCGTCGGGAGAAAGAATCACGCCATTCGGGGCTGCCAGATCGTCCACCAGGCGAGTCACTTCGCCATCCGCGGCGCGGTAATAGACGGCAACTTTACCCTGTGGCAGTGGTTCAGGAGCCCGGAAATGAGGATCTGTGAAGTAAATGCCTCCCGTGCGATCGATGACCAGATCGTTGGGGGCGTTGAATCGTTGTCCCTTGTATTGTGGTGCCAGCGGTGTGACTTTTTTGTCTTTCAGGTTGATACTGACCAGTCGTCCGTCCATTTCACAGGCCAGCAGCTTGTTCGCTCCGTCGAGCATCAGGCCATTACAGTGATTGGAGGGCTCCAGAAAGGTGGATAGTTTACCCTTTGTGTCGACCTGGTAGATTTTATTATCGGGGATATCCGTAAAATAGAGGTTTCCCTGCAGGTCAAACGCGGGACCTTCCGTAAATTTGAAATCAGTAAACAGTTTAACGGGCTTGCTGACGGGGCCTACGCCGGGGATTTCAGCCTGCTCTTCCGCCTGTGTCATCGCAGCAGACAGGGAAAGCATCAGAGCCACTGCAGTCCAGTTCAGTATGTTTTTCATCGGGGACTCCTTGGAGTAAGAGTTCAGCAAAAAGGGAACAGTGTTTATTCCTATTAGAGCCTGTCAGCAACACAAAATTCAACCATCTGACGAATCGGATTGCCGTATCAGTGGAAATCGATCCGTCCATGAGGGACACTTGGCAGAGAGAAATGCTGCGTGATAAAGTGCTTTTAGGCGTGGATAGGGAGCTTGATGAGAGGTGAAATGTCGATGGATGTCGTGAGGCTGTTAAAACAACTGATTGCCATTCCCAGCGTGAACCCGATGGGCCGCGCTGTGACCGGTGAGATCTATTTCGAAGGCAGACTGACCCAGTTCTTATGTAGCTATTTTACAGAACTGGGAGTCGAATATGAATCAATCGAAGTGGTTCCCGGAAGAAATAATGTCATAGCACGTACGACACCTAAACCCGGAGTGCCCACGATCCTCATGGATGTGCACCAGGATACGGTTCCCGTAGAAGGCATGATTGTTCCCCCTTTTGAAGGTACGGAAAAGGATGGGAAGATATACGGCCGCGGCGCCTGCGATGTGAAAGGCAGTATGGCGGCGATGCTGATGGCATTTACCCGGCTGGTCAAAGACAATCCCCCCGATGCCGCAAATGTGATTCTGTCCTGTACGTGTGATGAAGAAGCGACCGTCAAAGGCATCAATCACCTGGTGCAACTCTGGGAAAACCCGAGTGGCCTGAGCAAGATTCTGACTGAGCCTCCTGATCTGGGATTAGTAGCCGAGCCAACCATGCTGGATATCGTCGTGGCGCATCGGGGCGCGACCCGCTGGAAAATCAAGACCACAGGAAAAGCCTGCCACAGTTCTCAGCCCAATGATGGAGTGAATGCCATTTACAAGATGGCGGATGTCATCAAGGCACTGCAGACATACGCCGACGAACTTTCAGGCTGGGATGCCCATCCGCTGTGTGGTCCGCCGACGTTGAGTGTGGGTGTGATCGAAGGGGGCGAAAGTGTCAACATCGTGCCTGACTGGTGTACCATTGAAATTGACCGCCGCGTGATTCCCGGCGAAGACGGAATTGAAGTCATGAACCAGGTGGAAGAATATTTGAAGCAGGCGCTGCCTTTCGAATTCGAGATGCTGCCACCCTGGATTACCGGCGTTTCTCTCTCGGATCATAATAATGGAGAGTGGAGCGACCGACTGTTGTCCGTGATTGACAAGCTGGAACCTGGTCACAAAAAAGTAGGTGTGCCTTATGGTACGCATGCCGCCCGCGTGAATCAGGGGGGCGTCCCCTCAATGGTCTTCGGTCCCGGTTCGATTGCCCAGGCGCATACGATCGATGAGTGGCTGGAAATTGATCAACTGCTGAAATCGGAAGAAGTCTACTACCAGTTCTGCGCCAACGCCGCCCGGGGTGTGTAACAGTCTGATTGTGCTTACTTCAATTGGCGCAGGTTGCGGGTCATGTGTCCGCATGCCTGGCGAGGTTCAATTGGTGCCCGCTTTCGATGGCAACAGAAAACAGTCAGGGGGGTACCGGATGGAATCCGGTATTGCCGCAGGCAACAGGAGGTCGCAGTGCAGACTATGTGGAGAGTGCGTGTGCCTCAAGCTCATTTATTCAAACAATTGGGTTTCTCTGTTGTGAATTAATCTCGTAAGCTGGGACCTCCTGCTCGCTGCGCTCGGCCCGAATTACATTCGGGCTCACCCCCTGGTGAATTCTTTTCCAAAAACTTCTTGACAGTTAATACCTAGAGCGGCTATATATGTAATATGTAGTCATCCTATGTATCGGAGGATAAGCGATGAATCCGCAATTATTTGCAGGCACCATGGAGATGCTCATTCTGGAACTGGTTTCGGAAGGGCCCACTTATGGCTATGAAATTACGCAGCGCGTCACGAATCGTTCAGCCAATGAGTTTGAGCTGAAAGAGGGGAGTCTGTATCCGGCGTTGCATAAGCTGCAGCGTAAAAAACTGTTGAAGTCGTTCTGGCGAGAAGTCGATGGTCGTCGGCGGAAATATTACGAACTGACGATCCAGGGGCAGAAAGCGCTCAACGAGAAACGACAGGAATGGAAGCAGTTCTCTTCCGCCATCGAACGCATTCTGGGAGCACAAAGTGGCCTGGCCTGAGCTCAGTATCGAAGATTTTCCGCCCGAGCGGGACGATGAACCTTCGTCGTTGCGGCAGGACATTATCGATGAACTCAGCGACCATTTTGCGTGTGCCCTGAATCGGGAACTGTTAAAGAACCCGGACGAACAAACCGCAAAACAACGTGTTATTCAAAACTTCGGCGATCCCATCAATATCGCTCGCCAGCTCTGGCTGGACGCGATGAAGGAGAAAATCATGTCACAACGTATTATGACCGGAATCTCTGTTGTGATGGCGGTGTGCTGTATTGCGGTGGTGGGCTTTGCCTGGATCCTGGTGCAGGAAAGTCGGGTGGTTAACCAGAAAATGCTGGAACAACTGGCGACGATCGCCGATCGACCTCAGCCCGTTGCAGCAGTTGGTAGAGAACAGCAGATCCTGGATCAACTGAAGGAATTGAGAGAGGAACAACAGGCTGCCACCGGTGCCAGCAGTGAGGGAATGAATCAGATCTCCTTCCAGCTCGTTCAGGATAACAAAGACAAAAAGCCAGCCGTCGGTTTTAAGGGCACGCTGAGAAAAGAAGGCAATGATTTGGATTCCTTCACGCTGGAAGCCAAAAGTAATGCAGAGGGACTGCTCGATTTCGGGAAATTACCCTGGGGAAAATATCAGCTGAATTTGAGTGCTCCGTGGGGAGAGTATTTTTTTAAGAGTATCTCTGTGTTACCCGCCCGTTCTTATTCGGAAGAAATCAATTGTCCGGCTGCACCACCGGCACAAGTTCCCGTCCAGTTTCAGGTGAAATGGCCCGGAGAATTCAATGCGGAAGACTGGGTTCTGTTATGCGACATGAGTTATCGCGCAGGTATCCAGCAGCAGATAGATAGCAGTAGGGTCATTCAAGATCACAACTGGACTTACCAGCAAATTCCAGATGAAAATTCCAGTGGAGTTTATCTCATCGATCATCAGAATATGATCACATCATGCCCTGTAAAGAAAGACGGGGAATTCAAAGATTTAAATTTACAGCAACTGATGGAAACTTCTTCGGTAAAGATGAGCCAGGGAACACATGTTTTGCCTGATCTGATTCTGGTTCAGAAAAAAGATTTACAGCGACTGACAGAATTGAATGTAAGGCAAGATTATACCGTTTTAAACGACGCTAGAAATCAGATCGGAAAATACAATCTGGAATTAAACATGATTTTGGGGTCAGGAAATGGATTCGGTGCTCCCTTCAGTGCGAAGTCTTTTCTATTGATTCCCTTTCGCAATGCTCCCATTCATCTAGCTCAAGATGACCTCGTGAATGTCAAAGAAGGGCCGCGATATGCAGACGGGATCGAATTATCAAAGCGGGGCTCGTCTTTACGGCATCTCAAGACGAGGAGAATCTGTGGGAAATCAAGTTGCCTTACCTGGAAAATCTCAAAATGCCTGAAGGAGTCGCGGGCTCAGGGCAGGGTTTCTTTTAGGGACAGCTGTTTTTCAGGAAACGATCATCAATTAGGAGTCAGAAGTGAACTGGCCTGAGATCAGCATTGAAGATTTTCCACCCGAGCGCGACGATGAACCGACGTCGTTGCGGCAGGACATTATCGATGAACTCAGCGACCATTTTGCCTGTGCTTTGAATCGAGAACTGTTAAAGAACTCAGACGAACAACTGGCGAAACAACGTGTGTTATCTCAATTCGGTGATCCCATCAAAATTGCCCGCCAGCTCTGGCTGGATGCAATGAAGGAGAAAATCATGTCACAACGTATTCTGACCGGAATCTCTGTCACCGCGGCAGTCTGTTGCATTGCCGTGGCGGGAATTGTCTGGTCAATGATGAAACAGAATGAACGTCTGAATCTGAAAATGCTGGATCAGTTGGCTACTTTAGCGGATCGACCTCAACCTGTAACAGCGTCTCAAGTGGATCAGCAGATTCTGAAACAACTGGAAAAGTTAAACGAGAGGCAGACCGGTCAGGCGGCATCCATTTCAGATTTATTGAGCCCGATCACCTTTCAGCTGGTCCAGACTGGTAAAGATTTGAAGCCGGCAAGTGGTTTTACGGGACAGCTGACGAAGCGAGGCAGTAAGACCGACACATTCACGGTCAAGGCGATCAGCGACGAAACGGGGAAACTCAATTTTAAACGTCTCCCCTGGGGGCAGTATCAATTGACCATCACCTCTCCCTGGGGCGAGCATCTGAAAACAAAAATGATCTCCACCATTCCCGGCCGCGAGTATGAGAGTACTATCGTCTGCCCCGCACAACCGCCTGATAAAGTCTCGGTCGTTTTTGAAGTTGATCAGACAAAACAAACCGATGAAGAGCAGGGGTATCTGTTGTGTGATTTTCGAAATCGGATACTTTCCAAAACACAAGATACATTCTCCCTGGTTACGCCGCGTAAGGTTGAAGGTTCATACTGGTATTATTCTCATGACCTGGCCGATCATCCGGATCAGGGAGTTTACCTGATCGATTTGAAAATGAAAAAGGTGGTAGCGTGTCCGTTGGATGAACGCGGGATGTTTATTGATCTGAAACCGGAGCAGTTAAAACTACAGGATTCCGTAAAACTGGAAGAGGGGATCTACGAAGATCCTGCACTTTATCTGTTACAGAACAAAGATCTGTCGCGGTTGTCTGAGCTGAATCGGTTGGAGTACTTCGGAGTCGTAAAACTTGATGATACGCGTGAGATGAGAATTCTGGCAGCCCGTAATGTGGGCCCTCGCATGCTGGTTCGTCCCTTTGAATCAATCAAAATGCAGCCAAAAGCACAAAAGTTACTTGAGCAAAGATATGGCGTCGTCGCGAATAAACTCAGTGGAGTTCAGTTTCCTGATGCGATCCGTTTCGATGCATCAACGACAGAGTCCAATATCTGGAAGATGACACTTCCTGAGTTAGATCCTCTCACTGAAGAATCCGTAACTGTGATCGATTCTTTTCAGTAAGACGAAAACTGTTTGTGAGCTGTTCGATTAAAGAAGGAATTCTAAGTGAACTGGCCGGAGCTCAGCATTGAAGACTTTCCACCGCGACGGGACGATGAACCGTCATCGCTTCGGCAGGATATAATCGACGAACTCAGCGACCACTTTGCCTGTGCCTTGAATCGAGAGTTATTAAAAAATCCGGACGAACAGACAGCAAAACAACGCGTATTAAATCAATTCGGCGATCCCATCAAAATTGCCCGCCAACTCTGGCTGGATGCAATGAAGGAGAAAATCATGTCACAACGTATTCTGATTGGTATTTCAGCCGTGATGGCGGTGTGTTGCATTGCTGTTGTGGGGATTGCCTGGTCGATGATGAAGCAGAGTGAAAGTCTGAATTTGAAAATGCTGGAACAGATGGCGGCAATGGCGGATCGTCCTCAGCCGGCGACTCGAGAGTTAGATCAGCAGTTTCTAAACCAATTAGAGGTCATGATCCAGAAGCAAGTCTCACAGACTGATTCCAGTTCGGGGGCAATGAATCCGGTTCTGTTTCAGTTAGTTGTGGAAAAGAAAGGAGGGAAACCGGCGGTTGGATTTTCAGGGACATTGACAAAGGTTTCGGCCGATGGGGGAGACTTCAAAATCGAAGCGGTGAGTGATGCACAGGGACAACTGGATTTTGGCAGACTCCCCTGGGGAAAATATCAGATAAACCTGCGGGCACCATGGAATGAGGAATGGAGTGAAAAAACCTTTTCCACGCTTCCGGGGCGTAAATACGAAGAGACGATCGTCTGCCCTGCAGCAGTTCCAGGAAAAGTTCCTGTGCAGTTTCAGGTCAACTGGCCAACCCGACCTGAAGAAAAAAATTATTATGTCTTGTGTGATTTTCGATTGGAAAAATCTCAGGCTCACTTTGAAATCTTGAGTGACTCAGTCGGGAAGTACTTTCTGCAAGCTGTGCAAACTTTTCAGCAGGCTCCCTCCTGGCAATACTCGTGGTGGACGTATCGATACAACGTCAATCAGGAACCTGATAAAATCAAAGCAGTATTCCTGATTGATGTCTTGAATAACCGGGTGGCCCCTTGTCCCCTGACGCCCGATGGGGATTTTAAGAATATTGATCTTCAAGAACTGGCCTGGGAATCAAGTGTTGAGTTTTTACAGGGGAATTATTATTCACCTGCCATCTATCTACTGCGGAAAGAGGAACTTACCAGGGTAAGTGAGTTGAATTCACTCGGTAAAGTCGAAACGATTGTTCGCTCAGACAACAGGTTCAGTATGAATGATTATGGGGGCAACAATATGGGGGCGATTATTTCACCAATTAACCCCTTTGAACTCGCACCTCAGGTAGTGAAAAGTCTTGAGCAGAACAAGAACCCAATTGAGAAGAAATTCAGCAGCAAGGAGATATCAATTCGAGGATATCGGGAAAATCGTAAGGCTGCGGTTTCCAGTTTTATCGCGACCAAGGATCAGTCCAATGTCTGGAAAATCAACATTCCCGATCTGTTCCCGATTACTGCGGAATCCGGTTCATTGAGTAGTGCCCTGTGACGGGGAAGATTTTTTCGTCCCCTGTGCCGATCTGCTGGCAGTTGACTTCGTAGACGAACTTTTCCTTCAGTTCGTTGACCTTGAGGCGCACCGTTTTTTTGTCGTCTGAAACCGTCACATCTTCTACTTCCACTTTATATCGGCCGCTGTCGGGGCTGGCGTAGCTGCCGCTCCAGACACGGGTGTAACCGGCAATGGTATAGGCCTCTTTGTCGGCCGCTTTTTTCGCGTCAACAGGGGCGAAGAATTCGAGTTCAAAACCATCGTGAGTCGCGCGGAGTTCTTTGATACCGTTCGGCAGTTTGCCGTTGGGGGTCAGTTTGGTAATCGAACCGGTATTCTGACCGCCGAGCCAGCCGCTGTCGTGGATGCTGCCGACGTAGATGTCACCTTTCGGACTGACGGCGACTGACATCGGGCCGGCGAAATTGTGTTCATCGGGGGGGACATCCGCGCGGGTGAAATAGTAGGTTGCGCCCTGAACGGTATCGCCGACTTTCTGCGTGGTGAAGCGGATCAGGAAACGTTGATTGTATTCGCAGCCCAGTCCCTGATCGAACAGACTGTCGTATGTGAACTGTTTCGGGATGCAGGTTAAACCGTTGACACTCCGCGTCCAGGGGTGAGGCACCTGGATGGCGGCGCGGGTTTCTTCCAGGTTTTCTTTATTCCGCAAGTCAGACTGACTGGGAACCCCGTACGCTTTGCCGGGCATCAGGAGATTGATTTCGTTAAAGGTATTCTGCACGCCCTGCTGATCGGAGATATAGATTTCGTCTTTGGAGTTGATTGCCAGTCCGGTGGGATAGCGGAAAGCGTGTCCCAGGATTTCGATATTGCCGTTATAGGTGATTTTGAGAATCTTGCCGCGCCAGTTGATCTGATCGTCGGGCCGTTTCATCTGGGCATAATCGCTGCCTAATCCGACATACAGATTACCCTGGCTGTCTCGAATACAGCCGGTTGCCCAGTCATGGTAATTATCGTTGAAGCCCCAGCCCGTGGCGACGATCGTGCGCTGGTCGGCTCTGCCATCCCCGTTGGTATCAGAGAGACGAATGACTTCCGGTTTGTGAGAAACAATAATATCGGAGCCGTCAGCAATAATGCCGAACGGTGCGGAGAGTCCTTCTTCAAACAGGGTCAATTGATCTTCCACGCCATCGCCGTCGGTATCTTTGGCGAGATAGACGTCTCCCTTGAGCGAGGTAAAAATCAAAGTGCCATCTTCGCGCCAGGCGAGGGCCGTCGGCATGATGCCGCCATCGAGAGGCAGTCGCACGCCGTCAAAGCCGGGCGCGCTGGTGACCGTTTCAATTTCCGGTTTGGGCTTGGGTTTGGTTTTAACCTGCAACCCTTCTGCATTGAGTTTGCAGAGGTAGTTCAGAGTGAGGTTGGCATGGCCGGATGAGGGGCTGTCTGCCTGTACGTATTCATGGGAATTGTTATCGGTGATGTGCATCCAGGTTGTATCGGGTTTACCGGCAACTGTGATCTGGGGACTGCCGATGCTGTTGGTGAAACGAGGTCGACCAATATGAAGTGTGTAGCCTTCGGGAAGATTTCCCGCCTTGATCGTACGTTGCAGCCCCGTCTTACCCGGCTGATCGCTGAGCGTCTGGAAGGTGTCCGTCACTGAGACGGTTGTGGTCTTCTCGCCGATTTTGAAATTGAGTTCATAATTCAAAGTGACCTGATTCCCCTGGGATTCATAGCTGCGCAATGTGCCTGCCAGGCCGTTCTGGAGCAGTGGATAGACGGCCGCTGCGGGTTTTTTACCGGTGGGGGTCAGCACATATTCAAAGCCACGATCGTAACCGGAGATGATGGGGGAACCCGCCATATCCCAGTACCAGCTTTTACCTTCGGTGCGCTGGCGAGCCAGATCTCCGAGCGTCCATTGGACGATAGAGAACTGATCGAGATCAATCAGCAGGTTGTGTCCGTTATCAAAGCCGACCGCAAAGGCGCGGGATACATAGCCACCGCCGGTCTCTTTGGGGTTGGTAAAGACATCGCGGACAATCCGCGCCGGTTCGCCGGCAGCGATGGTAAAGAACTGCTCAACAACGGAGGGGTTCGTGGGAACTTTGAACTGGGGATCATTCAGTCCGAGCCAGATGGCATCCAGCTGACGGTCGATATTGCCTCCCAGTACTTTGGGAACGCTTTTCTTGAGTGCGGGCATTTCCATGCCAGGCACGATCCGGAGCGGATTGTGAACCCAACGGAGGAAGTATTCTTTCCGCATGCGATCGCCGAGCATCAGCAGGTCAGATCCGCGGGTCCCGAGCGCGACGTTGCGTGGTTCATACTCTCCCAGTACGTGGCAGGAGATGCAGCTGAAGCCTTTGGCACCGGTAATGGTCTGGCCGGCAATCAGCAGTTGCGCGCGATCCTGATCGGAAGAATCAACCATGAAGCCGGGCTGCCGCGGACCATCGTCGGGGACCCGATCATGGGCAACCAGGTAATCAAGCAATGCCTGTTTGTCGTCTTTTGTATGCTGGAAGCGAGGCATGCGGACGCGCAGCCAGGGCATGCGCACTTTTTTCTGTTCGCCACTGACGGCTTCGGAAAGGGCTTCCTGCTTGAGTTTATCGCCAACGGCAGTGAGCGCGGGGGGAATCATGCCTTCACTCTGTCCGGCGAGTGCAGGATCGAACTTGGCCATCTGGCCGGCGATCTGGGTGATGCCTTCGTGTTTGTCCCGTTCGTGACAGTAGATGCAGTTGCGCTGTTCCAGCACATAGCGTCCACGATCAAATTCGTTTTCCGGAGACGGCGCGCCAGTGCTTGATTTAAGATAGGCGATGACCGCTTCCCGGTCGATGGTACGATAGGCGGGACGCCCTTTTTCCAGATCGGTAGTTTCTGCCAGACAGGAGTTCTTCCAGTCTTCAGTGGACTTTGAAAGATCGACGATCTGCTGTGCCGGTGTTTCGATGCCGGGAATCGTATGGCAGGCGGCACAGCGGGCCTGGGTGATCAGTTTTTTTCCGCTGGCAATGAGGGTTTTATCTGATTGTGGCTTTTTGCCCTGGGGTAGCTTTGCCTGCTTCAGTTCCGAAAGTGCGTAAGCCAGCTGACGACGTTCGGTTGTACTGAGTTTAATGACCGGCATGCGATGTGCTTTGTTGAGTTTTGCCGGGTCTGAGAGCCAGGTGTAAAACCACTGTGTTTCGCGTTTGTCGCCAATACTGCTGAGATCGCCGCCACTGAAAGGCTGTTGGTTGCCTTTACCGTCAATCGTATGACAGGCCAGGCAGCCGACCGAACGCATCAGGATTTCCCCGGCCCGCTGTTCTTCATCATGCGTGGGGGCTTTTTTGGTTTTCTTGTCTTTCGGAGCCGCGGGGATTTTACTGAGAGATGCTGATTTGGCGTTCGCAAACAGATAGGCGGCGATGGCTTCGGCTTGCTGATCGTTGAAGCCGAAGAATGGCATCTTGGCATGGGCGGAGACAGAGTCATCGTTTTTGATTTTTCGAACCAGCCATGCCGGGTTCAGCGCCGTTGTGACATGCGTCAGATCGGGAGCGGCGGGACTGGTCAGCTGATCTGCTCGTTGATGGCAGCGGTTACAGCGATGAGCGTCAAAGTGAGTACGTCCGCGCCAGATCTGTGCGACTTCGGGATTCCCCTCTTCGCGATAGAGGATGTTGGCCTGGATCGGTTCGAGTCCAAACAGATTGGAAGACCAGAACAGTTGGACGCGTGCCTCTGATGAGATCTTTTTGTAAGTGACTTTGAGTTCGAATTCGCCGAAGTTCTGTTTGTATTTTTCTCCGACAATCCAGCCGGGCGTTTCGCGTTTGCCTTTGAGTACTGTTTTGCCGTCAATTTCAACGGTGAGTTCTCCTTCCAGATAGGCGGAGATCTGGTAGTCACCCGGCTGCCGGACGAGGATCAGACTGGTCCAGTCGGCAGAAAACGGACCTGCGGGAATTTGCGGCAGCGGTGCCTGTTTTCCCCAGTTGAAGGCAATATCCGGATCAATTCGCTGGATCTGCGTATTTTCAGACTGGTAAGTTCCCAATAGACCGGGGGGATAATCGTCTTCTTCGGGATCTATTTCTGCTGCAGCCAGGTTTCTGCCGGCCATGTTGAGAAAGAGAGCAAGAAGTAAAAATAACATCAGGGGCAGAACGCCCCTGATCCAGGCTGCAGGAATTCGCTGGGTGAGCATAATGGTCCGGTAGCTATCGTTCTGAGAAGGGGTTTGTTAAGAACCTGAAATAAGTCGTGATGAAAATAAAAAAGCAGCCATTCGTTATTGTTCGAATGGCTTTTCATCTTTGGCGTTGGCACCGAAAGAGGCGCGGAATTCATCTACGATGGATGTGACGGTCTTTTTAGGGCCGGTCAATTTCAGGAAGTAGTATGCTTTGCCTTCAACAGCCAGGATGACGCCCAGCATGCGTGAGTCGGGAACCGCTTCGGTTTTGCGAAGGAAAGGGGGGCCGATCGATTTGTTGTAAGTACCCGAGATATCGACAAAGATGTATTTACCATCTTTGGATTCACCCTGGGTGACTTTGGCTTCGCGATCTTTTCCTGAAGCAAACTGACCAATCCAGCGCGAGACGTTCGCAGCGACGCCGCCACCTGTCCCACCAAAGGACGAGATGACCAGTTCAGCAGGTTCTTTATCACCTTTGACGGCGGGGATTTCAAATTGCGCAAGACGCAGGTTGTTGGAAGGGGGAGAACTTTTCCAGGCTTCCGGAACTTTGAGCGTGATGTCTTTGATTTTGACTTCGGTTGTTTTCTCAGTCTTTTCTTCTTTGTCGGCTGCTTTTGCAGAGCAGGCATAGATGGCGAGAGAAAGTCCGAGAACGGAATACAGAACTCTTCTGAATGTGGTGGGAGAAATCATATATATCCTCAATTTGAAATCAGGAGATTGCGCGTACAACTGGTTTAATTGTCCCGCATTTCGCGGTGATTTTCAACTCGTTGCTTCCAGATTTGGCTGACTCCAGCCAATTTTGCAGAAGTTAATGATGTTGTACAAACACGTTGCAAAAAAACAACAGGTCTGTTTTCAGGGAGAAACAGCCAGGTCGTTGTCAATCAGCGGACACGCAGCGATTCTGCGCCCAGAGACGCAGTTGGGCGATCCGTTCCTGCATCAGCACCGCAAGAGGGCGTGTTTTCTGGATTTCCGAGGCGATGTGCCGATCTTCGATTTCGGCATTTTCGGAAAAGGCGGCGAACAGGCCTGACATGACCGCCTGTTCGAGTTCTGCCCCGGTAAAGTCTTCTGCCAGTGCAGCGAGGGAGCGCAGATCAAACTGATCAGAGTCGCGTTTCCGCCTTTCGAGATGAATTTTGAGTATCTGTTCGCGGGCGGAAGAAGTAGGCAGGTCGACGAAGAAGACTTCATCGAAGCGTCCCTTGCGCATCAGTTCCGGAGGGAGGGCGGAGATATCGTTGGCAGTCGCGATGATAAAAATCGGATGTCGGTGGTCCTGCATCCAGGCGAGCAGGGTGCCGAACATGCGTTTGGAGAGCCCTCCATCCGCGGACGAACCGGAGGCTGATGCGAATGCTTTTTCAATCTCATCGATCCAGAGAATCACGGGCGCCATTGATTCCGCCTGGGAGAGGGCCTGCCTGAGCTGACTTTCGCTCTCGCCGATGAATTTCTGATACAGCATGCCCGGGTCCAGACGCAGGAGCGGCATATTCCAGTCTGACGCGACCATTTTTGCACAGAGACTTTTTCCCGAACCGGGGACACCCAGCATGAGCACGCCGCGCGGTGGTTCAATTCCATAGTCCTGGGCTTTTTGAGTAAATCCACCCCGTCGCAGCTTCAACCAGTCTTTCAGTTTATTCAATCCACCAACTTCATCCGACTTCACGTCGACGGCGATGGATTCCAGACAGCCTGTGGATCCCAGGAGTGTGCGTTTGGCTTCAATGATGTGGGGGAGATCATTGGCGTTGAGATCGTTATCCTGCAGGATCGCTGAGCTGATGACGCGTTCGACTTCGCTGCAACTGAGTCCCCGCATGGTGAGCACGAGTTGTTCCATTTCGCGACGGGTCAGCCTGGCTCTGATTTCGGAATCGCTTTCCCGCTTGATCTTGTTGTAGGTCTGTTTAATGACGTCTGATAATTCATCGGTCGTGGGCCAACCCAGTTCGTAGCGGATGGTGAAGCGTTTGATTTCATCGGGCAAGGGGAAGGCATCGATCAGGATGATTGTCGATTTTTTTTCATGGCAGGTGTCCATCAGATCGCGGAGCATGCGATTGACGACGTTGTCCCGGCAGTAGGCACCCAGGTCCTTAAAAATAAACAGGTCTTCATCGGTATTTTGACGGATGAAGGTCAAGGACTGTTCCGGTTTGCCGCCGGGCACGGTGGGCGATTTCAGGCTGCCATGTTCCAGCTTGCATAAGCCGCCCGTTGTGGACCATTCAAAGATGGGCTTTTTCAACTTCAGCGCGATATCCCGGATCACTTTCAAGGCACGCTGTTCGTCCAGGGTCTCGATGGAGATTAAAGGATTACCCGAGCGTATCAGTAGTTCCAGTGAATTCGGCATGAAGGTTCGTTCCTGTAGAGTCTTGTTCGTCAGAAGCGGTAACGGAGCTTTCAGGAAAGGGGATGAAACATTATTTCGATGTTTTCAGTAATTTCTGAAATTGCTTCCAGGTTTTGGTATTCGCGACATCTTTTTTCGTGAGCCCGGCCCGGCGCGCCTGGTAGATGCCGTACTGCATGACATCCAGCCCGGAGACGCTGTGGGCATCGGTGTTTATGACAATCGGGATGCCCAGTTCTTTGGCCCGGGCGGCGTGGATGTCATCGATATCAAGTCGCATGGGATGCGCGTTGATTTCCAGCATGGTGCCATAGTCGGCGGCGGCTTTGAGAATCTCACCATAATTAAGATCGGCACCGGGGCGTTTGCCAATCAGACGACCCGATAAATGACCGATGATGGAAACATTTGGGTTCTGGATGGCATTCAGCAATCGTTGATTGATCTGTTTCTGAGGTTGCTTAAGTCCGTAATGCAAGACGGCGATGACCCAGTCGGCTTCGCTGAGGACATCATCGGGCAGGTCCATGCTGCCATCTTCGAGAATGTCGCATTCAATGCCTTTCAGAATCTGAATGCCGGAGAATTTTTCCTGGACTTTTTCAATGGCTTTCCAGTGCGCCCGCAGTCGTTTGGCATCCAGTCCATTGGCCATGGTGACCCGTTTGGAATGGTCGGTGATGGCGATATATTGATAGCCTTTGGCTTTAGCACCTTCGGCCATCTCCAGAATGGATGCCGTGCCATCGGTGGCTGTCGTATGCATATGCAGATCGCCGCGAATGTTTTTGAGTTCGATCAGTTCTGGTAATTCATTCTTTTCTGCAGCGGCAAACTCCATCCGGTCTTCGCGGATTTCCGGCGGGATCCAGGGAAGATCGAGCGTTTTGTAAACTTCTTCCTCGGTTTTTCCGGAAATCAGCTCGTCCTCGCGAAACAGTCCGTATTCATTCAGTTTGAGTCCTCGATCCTGGGAGCGGCGCCGCAGAACAATGTTGTGTTCTTTGGAACCGGTGAAGTAGAGCAGGGCGGCGCCATACGATTCCTGGGGGACGACGCGCAGGTCCAGTTCGAGACCGGAATTGAGCCGCACACGCTGCTTGGTATCACCGCGGGCGAGAACTTTATTCACCAGTTCGTGGTCTGCCAACGCGTCCATGACTTCGGCAGGCAGGCTGGAAGTGACGAGGATATCCAGGTCACCGACGGATTCTTTACGTCGGCGACAACTGCCGGCTTCCGAAATCTGCTGAACCGAATCGAGTTCACTGAGATCATGAATGATGGCATCGGACTGAGCTTTGGCCTCTGCGAGCCGAACACGATTTCCGGCCTGGCTGAGATGTTCGAGTCCTTCCAGAATGATCTGTTCTGTTTTTTTGCCGAAGCCTTTCTGCTCGGCGATCACACCATTTTCAGCGGCTGCTTGGAGGTCGTCGAGTGATTGGATGGAGAGTTCAGAAAAGAGAAACGCCACTTTTTTAGGGCCAATTCCGGGGATATCCAGCATGCGAACGACATCTGCAGGTATCTGTTCTTTGAGTTCTTCCAGCTGAGGGAGCGTCGAAGTTTCAACGATCATGACAATTTTTTCGGCGAGGTCTTTACCAATGCCGGACAGATCCTGCAGTTCTTTGGGATCGGACTCCACAATATCCTGAATGGAGTCAGGCAGTCCCGAAATGGTTCGGGCGGCGTTTCGATAAGCGCGAAGCCGAAAGGGGTTTGCGCCTTGAATTTCCAGCAGGTCTGCCAGTTCCTCAAACTGGCGTGCGATTTCTGAGTTTTGCATGTTCCGAATCCGGATGTGAGATCATAAAGAGTGGAAACCGAAAGTTGTGTCGTATTCTTCTTACGATAACGGGACTGGCGCATAAAAAAAGTGCAAGGCGGTCAGGCACTTGCACTTTGTTGAGACTTTGAGTTGCTGCGATTACTTGCTGGCAATTTTTGCAGAATCGGTAATAGCAAACCAGCCGGAATTCACAGGCACATCCTGTTTGGCAACCTGCGGTGCAGAGAAGCTGGTACGAATCGTCAGGCGTTCGGCACGTGGTGCTGATTTCCAGGTGATTTTCTGGTCCAGATTCAGAGGACGCACCCGCAGAGGAGGAAAGTTGGTTTCCTGTTCTGCTTTTGGAGTTTTAATCGCTGGTTCCTGAATCGGAGCCGTCTTTTTCTGGGGGATGGCGGTTTTAGGAAGTTTGCCATCGGGGGTTGGTTTGAAAGCGTCGGTTGAATTGCTGCCACCGAACAGATCGTTGCTTTCTTCTTTTTTCTCGGGGCCAAAATCAGGCTGACTACGTTCAAATCCCGGATTGGCAGGAGTCGCCGGTTTGGCGCCTGGCATAGGCAGTTCTTCCACATCCCGATTCAGAGGAGCTTTGAACAAGTCTTCCGCTTCATTCTTCGGCATGGGAGTTGAATTCATGGGACTGCGATCATAGCGTCGCTGCTCGAATCCGGAGTCTTCCACACCGGGATCTGGCTTTCTGGAATTCATGGGGTCATCGGCAAATGTTTTGGGAGTTGTACTTTCGACTTCGCGCGGTGGAGGAACTGTCCCCCCGGCATTCGGATCGGGAGTCGGCGTACTGGCGGTCGCCGGGTTATAGGAGACTCCGCATTGTCCGGTACTGCAGCCAGCTGCACCGCAGGCACCGGTTGAGCAACCGCCGATCCCACAGCCACCCATTCCACAGGAGCCACAACCAACCGGGCCATAATAACTGCCGGTGGAAGCATAAGCATTTCCGCCGCTGAAATTACGGTAACTGACGCCAACCGCTTGAGGATTGTTGAGCAGATACCAGCGGTAGGCTGCACGGGAACTACGTCTTGTCTGACTGCGATTCATGGTTCCACCATAATAGCTGGTGTAACCGGGCTGGCCGCAGCAGTTGCCGCTGTTCATCATGCCATATCCACCATAGTTGGTGGTATAGGGGGCAGGAGCATATCCGGCACCATAGGCCATGGGACCGTTTCGGCTCGGACCAAAGATGGCATTATAAGTCCAGGGAATGACTCCCGCGTTGGACTCGGCCAGCGACATCATACCAATGGTCAGGAAACAACCGACCGTCAGACATACTTTTTTCAGATTCATTTTTTTACGAAGACTCATCATCCATTCGACCTTTTTAAATCGAGCTTAACAATTGCACGACCAGGGGCAGTAAGCCATGCCGAAAGAAGACGTAGTCCATCACGCCAGATTCTCTAAACTTCCAATTTTTTCGAATATATCGAAAACTTATCCATAAGTTACTCTTTTGTACCCGGACGATCGTACCGATGTCAATGATTGGGATTATTGCTCCGGTCGGTTAAACTAAGTTTTTCAACAGTAATTTATAATAATTCGCAATAGTCTCCATTTTAACTAAAGTCAGATTTATCGGGATTGCACCTGTTTTTGAGACTCAATCGACATTTCGAACGGTTCACCGACCGATGTTGATCAAAGAATGGTGATAAGTTGATGTGTTGGAACGACTTAATAAAAATATTCTGAGTCAGTGTTTCATTGCCTCGGATTCCGGCGTGCAGAATCTGTGAGGGGGCCTCTCAGCCTGAAAAACAGCTGAGTTCCTCTACCGCAGAAATCAAAAAAATGGTAACGTTCGTAGCCTGAATCAGGCGGATAACCTGATATTTTCGCTTCAGCTTTGTGACTTCATGGAGGAAGATCACCAGCGCGTATGAGAGATCGTTGTGCCAACACGTTTTCTGAGTCCCGGTTCGGTGTGCCGAATTTGAACCGCTCAGGTTGCGCGCGGCGTGCAATATTCTGCAAAAACTCGGGCTGGTTTCTCCTGGCAATACTGTTTCTGATCTGTTCGAGCTGCGTCAGCTGGAAGCAGAAGATGGCGATTCTGGATTCCGAGTCGCAGGACCTGGTTGAACAGGTGCGGGTAGCGAGCGAAAGTGGTCGTCAGGAGCAGGCTGCTGAACTGCTGAAGCAGGCCGTCGCATCGAATCCCAACAATGCTGCCGTGCGTCAGCAACTCTCTGAATTTCTGATTGCCAATGGTTACTCGGAAGAAGCGATCCAGCAATTGCAGAAGACGACCGTGCTGGCCCCCGATGATCCACGACCTTATATCGATCTGTCTTATCTGCTGTATGAGAAGAAACAGTACACAGACGCGTTGAAAAACCTGGAACTGGGCCTGATGCTGGATCCGACGAATATTCGTGCCCTGATCCTGAAAGGGGAACTGGAGGAACTGGCGGGACTGAATTCTTCGGCAGTGGAAACATATCATCGTGTGTTACAGGTAGAACCTTATAACATTGTCTCACGCCTGAAACTGGCTGGGCTTGAGATCAAGCTGGGAGAACCGAACCGGGCGACGCCGATCTTACGCCCCATCTGTCATAATACGAGTGCCACCATTGAACAACGGACCGAGGCTCAGTGGATGCTGGGAATCGCTTATGGGGCCGAGCAGCGCTGGACGGACTCTGTCGCTTCGCTGGAACAGGCGTTAAAGAATCGGGAACAGGTTTCTGCTGATGACTGGTATCGGATGGCGTACGCCTGTCTGCAGGCCAATCAGATGGAGAAAGTGTATCCGGCGGTCACTCAGGCATTGACTCTCAATCCGATGCATACCGAAACAAATCGCCTGTCCAACTTTTTGACGCAACAGACCAATCAGATGAATATTCAGCAGGCTTCCCTGTACACGCCGCTGCAACGTCCCGGTTTTATCGGACAGGAGCCGGAACGGATTCCGATCGAAACTCTGCAGCCTCCCCAAGGCTGGGAACGCGTCAACAGACACTCTGTTTCTTCTGGCAGCCCGAATCTGCAGTAGGCACGGTTGTTCAGGCCGGAATCCATTAACTGTCTTACCTGTCTGGCAAGACTGATCCGGTCATTCCGATTCCCTTCAGGGAGCTGAATTAACGTAATTTCAGGTTAGAAAAGGTCTTATTTCGATCAAAGCCAGATGATTAGATAATTTTGATACTTGAAAAAAGTATCTATGGGACTAAATGATATACTGGTAAGACTTTGCTATAGTATGAAATACTGAGTGGTTTCGATTAATTTCAGATGAATTAAATGACTGTCCTCTGCCGGGTTTTTGTGTGACTTGAGCGCTTCCGATTGAGTTTTCCCTGTTGCGAAGTCTTAAGTAAGACGCCTTCCCTTACCAGAAGCGTTACCGCAGTGACAGACCAACGAAAGACGTTTGCATGTTTGAATTTGTTTCCGATGCCCTGAATCTCAAACAGATGGGATCAATCGATCCGGGTGCGCAATCCGTTCTGTCTACAGACTCACGAGTGGCTTCCTCGAAAAGCCTGATGCCAGATGTCGCCAATGAGTCGCTGCCTTTAACGGGGGGGACACTGGAACGCGTGGGCATGTCAGGGGTCGAACTGGTACTGCGATTACGCGACGCATCGGGCGAAATCTTTCGCACACCGGCCCGGGCGGATGCTGCCGTCAGCCTGGATGATGAAAACGTCAAAGGCATTCATATGTCTCGGTTGTTTCTGAGCCTGAACAATCGACTGGCGGACACTGAACTCAGTTTGCCTGTGGTAAACGAAATTCTGCAGGATTTTATTCACACGCATCAGGACATGAGTTCCAGCAGTTATCTGACATTAACTTACGAACATTCCCTGAAACGACCTGCATTGCTCTCTGATCATGCCGGCTGGCGTGCCTATCCGGTCAAGATTCAAAGTGCCTGCCAGCAAGGTGTCTTTCGTCATCAGCTGCAGGTCAGACTGACTTATTCCAGTGCGTGCCCCTGTTCGGCTGCCTTATCCCGTCAGCTAATCCAGCAGGCATTCGAAAATCGCTTCAGCGATCGCAGCGAACTGACACATGATGAAATCATGCAATGGCTGGGCACACCGGAAGCGATCCTGGCAGTGCCCCACAGCCAGCGAAGTCATGCGGATGTATGCGTCGAACTGGAAAGCGACATCGAAGAATTTCCGATCGAGTCGCTGATTGATTACCTGGAACGAGTGATTGCCACACCCGTGCAGACAGCGGTCAAACGGGAAGACGAACAGGAGTTTGCCCGGCTCAATGGTGCCAACCTGATGTTCTGCGAAGACGCCGCCCGCAAACTGAAAGGCGCACTGGAAGGGCATGAAGGCGTGAAAGACTTCCGCGTGGAAATCAATCACCTCGAAAGTCTGCATCCCCACGATGCCTCCGCCGTGGCGATTAAAAACCGCTCCTGATCTCTTTATCACACTTGATTTTAAGCCTGCCTTGTCGCAGGCTTTTTTTCTGAAAGCAATCGACAGGAGATAAAGACCGTTTTACCCCGGTTTTTCTATTTTGACGCGAGTGATGACTTTTTTGATGTTGCTTCTTGCGGAGAGTCGGCTGATCCAATAACTTAATTTTATTAAAGAAACTACTTTTGGTTTATTGTAGCGGCAGGCGGGAGTTCGGTTCCTGCTGACGCGGTTTAATTCAGGAAAGCGCAAATGGTTTTGAAACGACTACTGACGATCACCTGTGTCTGTCTGGCTGCTGTCTCTGCTGTAGGAGCGGAAGCGGGCGACAAAGTCATCACCCCTAAAGATGGTGTGATTCATCTGTTTAACGGTAAGAATCTGGACGGCCTGTATGTCTGGAATCGAGATACCGCTTATGAAGATCCCCGTGAAATCTTCACTGTGAAAGATGGCATGCTGCATATTTCCGGCGATGGTTATGGCGGACTGATTACCAAAAACGATTACCGTGATTATCACATGGTGATTGAATTCAAGTGGGGCGAAAAGACCTGGGGCAAGCGGGAAGACCGTGCCCGCGATTCCGGCGTGCTGATTCACTGCCATGGTCCCGATGGTGGATACGGCAATACCTGGATGGCATCCATCGAAGCACAGATCATCGAAGGGGGCGTGGGTGATATCCTGGTCTTAACGGGCAAAGACCCCAAGACCGGCGAATCGATTCCCACTTCACTGACCACGAAAATTACCAAAGACCGTGATGGTGAAAAAGTCTGGAAAAAGGACGGCGAAGAAATTACGTTGAGTTCCGGCCGCATCAACTGGTTTGGTCGTGATCCTGACTGGGCCGACAAAGTTGGCTTCCGCGGTAAGGACGACGTCGAAAGCAAGTTCGGCGAATGGACGCGGATGGATGTGATCAGCAAAGGTGGCGAGATTGAATACCTGGTTAACGGCGTCGTTGTGAACGCAGGATACAACGCCAAGCCAGATCATGGCAAGCTGCTGGTGCAGACCGAAATGGCTGAAATGTGGGTTCGCAAATGGGACCTGTATCCACTGGGCGAAGCACCCAAATACAAGAAAGACTAAGTTCACACTTCGTGAATTCAGCCCTGCTGCGGTGATGACCGGAGCAGGGCTTTTTTATGCGCAGTGGGAAGAGTCAGAGGCCGTGGATCTCTCTCTGCCGGGGCTGTTACTTTTTCATTGTGACCGGGGAATCATCTGTATCTGCCAGTTCGGGAATTTCTTCCTGCATGACGGTAAACATCTCGGCGACTTCGGGCTTGAAGACATCTCCGATCAGAATGTCGACCAGGTTTGATTTGAACTGCGGATATTGTCTGAGGAAGTTTCCGAAGCTGAAACCGGGGGTGTAGAAGGCGTAAACCAGTTTGCGGAAGTTATCGACGCCTTCCTTGTAGCCGGGATACCACTGGCTAAGACGCTCGACTGAAAAGTCGTTTGTTTCATACGCTTCATTAATGGCCTCGGCGATCAGTTCACCCGATTTCATTGCCAGGAACACGCCACTGGAATAAACCGGATCGATGAAGCCGAGTGCGTCGCCGGCGAGCATCCAGCCGGGACCGGCAGGTTGGCTGGAGTGATACGAGAAGTCTTTGGTGGTCATGAATTCGGTAACCGGCTGGGCTTCGGACAGGCGGCGTTTAATGCCGATACAGCGTTCGACTTCCTGGAAGAAAATTTCTTCACTGTTCCCGCGCTCTTTGGAGAACATGTAGTTCATGTCGCCGGTACAGCCGATGCTGACCACGTTGTCGGGGAGCGGGATATACCAGAACCAGGAGCGTTTGCCTTCAGTCTGCAGGATGAGGGTGGCTCCTTCGTCGATGCCGGGATCGCGCTGGGCATTTTTGAAGTGGGCCCAGACTGTTCCTTTTCTTAAAACCGGGTCATTCTGTTTGAGTTTCAGTCGATTGGCAATGAATCCCGATTGTCCGCTGGAATCAACAACCAGTCTGGCGGTGATCTCTCGCGTTTCCTGGTTGCCCAGTTTGACTTTGACGCCGGTGACCTGTTCGTCTTGAGTCAACAGGTCAGTTACCTGCACGCTGCTGTGAAACGTCGCGCCCTGTTTTCGCGCATTGCTGACCAGCATCTGATCAAATTCGGCACGCAGTACCTGCCAGGTTTGTGAGCTTTCATGATCTTTATGATCGTGGAAATAGAAAGGCATCGTTTCGACGCCTTCGTCTGTCACAAACTGGACACTGAATTTTTTGGGAAATGCTGTCTGCTTGAGTTGCTCAATCAGGCCGAGTCGTTTGAGAGGCCAGTAGGTTTCCGGGATCAATGATTCGCCGACGTGGAAGCGGGGAAAGCGGGCGCGATCGACTACCAGGGTTTTGCGTCCCTGTTCGGCCAGCAGGGCAGCCACTGTAGAGCCTGCGGGGCCGGCTCCGATGATCACGACATCGTATTCAGATTCGAGTTCAGGCTGTTCTTTCAGGTCCGTATCAAGCATGGAAAACCCTTAGTCAGTCAGTATAAATTCAGTTAGCGAGCAAGCAGTGTTTTGATTGTGTCTCTGCTGCCAATCAGGTCGATTCGACCAGACCCGGAAACACGCTGGTGAACGGGAAGTCGCCCCGCCCCGTGCTGGTTTCCAGAGAGTTATAGCAGTGGAGCCGAAACTTCCAAGAGGTCAATTGCCGGTTGTTGATTGCAAAAAATAGTTGCCAGGCGTCCATAGGTTATCTGGCCAGGTTCGATTTTCATGACTTTCGAGAGGCCGGGGCCTGCTGTAATGCGGAGTACGGCTCCCAGGTCGACATGTCTGAGTACGTTGTGGTTGATTAATACGCGACCGAGCGGAATTTCACCCGCCAGGATTTCGTCTTTCACAGCCTGGGTGACATAATCAAAATTGAATCGGACGATTCCGAACTGGACGACGTCGTCGGTGCCACTCTTGGATAACAGGATCTGTCTGCTGTAAATATTTTCATCGAGTCTCTGGTCAAGCACGGTCACATCGACAGAAGTCTTGTGATATTCCTCCATGGTGACAGTCATGTGGTGATAGTGCGCGAGTAATGATTTATAGGGTTCCGGCAGACTGGCAGAGGAAACGTGTTCAGCCCGTTCGAACAGTCGTTGTTCGTTGGGAAACAATTTGACAAGTGCATCGAGTTCGTCTTGTGGGTTCACTTGAAAATGATTTCTTTTATCAGGGGAGGATCAGGAGGAGTATCATCTATCTGGTAGCATAGAAATTTTATGTATATCTTACCATACGGTGTTCGGGTTCAAAATATTCGGTCAGCAGGCTGTCTGCCTGGAGCATGCCTTTGCGTGTCAGTTTCACCTGGGAATCGTCATAGGTGAGGTAACCCGCTTTCTGCTGATTTTCCAGCGCTTCTGAAAATTCTTCGGTCAGATCGACGCCAAATTTATCCTTGAATGGCTGGGTCAGTACGCGGCCTTCTTTGAGCTGCAGAATGAATTCGCGAATGAGCCGCTGGTGTTCGGAAGGTTCCAGGGCGCGATTGATGGGGAGATCCCCTTTTTCTACGGTTTCCAGATAGTCTTCCAAGCGGTCGAGATTCTGGTAATGGACCCCCTGCATATGTCCGAATGAAGAAACTCCGGTGGCGATGATATCGTTACCCCGGAAGAGATTGTCGCGGTAAACGAAACGATCTGTTTCGGGGTTTTTGACCAGTTCGTTTCCGCTGGCGAGGTGATAACCTTTGCCCTGCAGGGTTTCGATGGCTTCGTTCATCCAGCGACGTTTGGTGGTCCAGTCGGCGATGGGGGAGGTGAGGCCCATCTCTTTCATTTCTTTGGAAATGATTGTGTTGTGCGGGAGTTCCATCTGGTAGATGGTGATGTTATCCGGTGCAAATTCGGCTGCTTTTTCGACGGACTCGGACCAGTTCTCGTCGGTTTCTCCCATCATGCCGGCAATCAGGTCGATGTTGACCTGCGGGAAGCCGACCTGCTGAATCCAATCATAGGCTTTGTAGACTTCGGGCGTCAGATGGGCACGACCATTGGCTTCGAGCAGTTTGTCGTTAAAGCTTTCGACTCCCAGGGAGATGCGTGTGATGCCGATCTCTTTGAGGGTCTGGACTTTTTCCTGATTCAGCGTTCCCGGTTCACATTCAAAAGTGACTTCTTTCGCTGTCTCCCAGGAGAGCAGGCTGGAGAGTCGGTCGCGGACGGAGAGCAGCTGCTTTGAACTGAGATAAGAGGGTGTCCCGCCGCCGAAATAAGTGAAGTCCAGTGTGCGGTCTTTGATGGCTTCGACCTGGCTCAGCATTTCGAATTCCTGCTGCAGCGCCTGCACGTAGCGTTCGATGGTTTTGGCATTCTGTTTTTCGTAGACACGGAAGTAACAGAATTTACAGCGTTTGCGGCAGAAGGGAATATGGATGTAGAGGCCCATCGGAATGGATGTATCAGGGCTCTGGTGCAGAACCTCGTGGATGCGGGTTACATATTCCTGTTTCCACTGGGAAAAAGGAGGATAATTCGAGACAAAATAACTGCCGATTTCGGTGGTGCCTGTTGCTTCCAGATCCATATTTCTCTCAACGTCTTAATTAAATGTTCAGTGGAATCAGCGTCAGCGTTTCTGCTGTTTCCGGGGCTTACTTCTTATTGTCACTTCTTTCCGAAACAATACAAGGCACCATTTCGGGATTCTGTGCCGATGATCAAATGTCCTGAGCCAATCGCGGGTGAAGCAGTGATGTCATCACCCAGATTCTTTTTCCAGATGTTCTTCCCTGTCTTCAGGTCCAGTTCATACAGGTTGTCGTCCGAAGATCCGATAAAGACGCGATTTCCCAGAATGACGGGAGAGCTGTCAACACGTCCGCGAGTGGCAAAATCCCAGACCGATTTTCCGGTCTTGCGGTCGACACAGTGAACCTGTTTGTCCCGGCCGCCTGCGACGACGTACTCATCTGTAATTGCTGCAGAAGAATGATAGGGAAATTCTTTTTTGGGATCTTTAAAACGCCAGTCGACTCTCAGTTCTTTCCAGTTGACCGAAATAATTTCACTGGCATAAGTACCCACGTAGAGGTTGTCTCCCATCAAAGCCGGCGAGGCGATCAGGTAGGTTGCCAGGGGCATAATGCTGTGCTGTTTGCCTGTGGCGATATCGATGACGCGGAGTTGTTCATCGCAGCCGGTCACAAACGTGAAATTTTCCACGATGGCGGGGGAGCAGTTGACATAGCCGTCGGTTTCAAAACGCCAGACGAGAGAACCATCATTTTCCTTGAGACAGTACAGCGAATTGTCGTAGCTGCCGAACAGGAGTTTTCCGTCTGCCGTGACATTGGCGCTGCTGATGATTTCAGCATCTGTTTTGAACTGCCAGAGTTTTTTCCCCGTCTTGAGATCAATGGCGTGAAAGATCCCGTCTTCGTCACCCAGGTAGACGCCTTTCGCTGTGACCAGCGGCGAGGCTTTGAAACCGGGGGCGAATTCTTTGGGATCGGGATTTTCAATCGAGCGGTATTTCCAGATCGGTTTGCCTGTCTTGAGGTCAAGGCATTCCACATAACCGTTGAGGCCCGCCATATAGACGCGATTGCCGACGATCGCAGCGGTAGAGGCGATGCCATCGGAAGAGGTATGTTGCCAGAGCAGTTCCAGTTCGGCGGGCAGTGTGGATTCTGCGATTCCCTGCTGAAGTTTGCCATTCCGGAAAGAAGTCCAGTTTCCTGCTTCTCTGGAGTCATCCGTTGCTGGCGGCCCCGGCTTGCCTGAAACATCTGATTTTTCAGCAGCGGTGACGCTATGGATTGAGCAGACCAGGAGGAGCAAGATCGAAACGTGCCAGCAGTGTGTGAATCGGGAAGCAGTTAAAACGCGCATTCGTACAAATCCCTAAGTGAGGATTGATCGACGGGCCGGGGGTTAAAGTTGCCGGTCCATTGTCGGGATGCTTCTTCCGCCAGCTGGTCGACCAGATTCAGGTCGACTTCACATTCTGAAAGTGTGGTTGGCGCACCGGCCAGCGAAACCAGTGATTGAAAGTGTTCGGCTAACAGGCCTGCGCCTGCAGGGTCCTGAGGATCGCAGAGACCAATGTCGGATGCCAGCAGCGAATACTGTGAACCTACCAGTTCTGCATTAAAACGAATGACATGGGGCAACATAATCCCGATGGCAATGCCATGCGTGAGGCCGAAATGCGCAGAAAGCGGGTTGGCCAGGGCATGCGTGGCGCCCAGCATCGAGTTTTCAATCGCGGCGCCGGCGAAGTGGGCCCCCAGTTGCATGTTTCCCCGGGCGGTCAGGTCATTGGGGGAGTTGAGTACCTGGGGAAAGCTGTTGGCGAGCAGAGTCCAGGCGCGACGGCTGAAAAGCTGGGAGATTTCGTTGCGCGGTTTCGTCACGAAAGTTTCCAGTGCGTGACTTAGTGCATCGATGCCGGTGACATGTGTGACCGAGCGGGGCATGGTCAATGTGAGTTCGGGATCAAGAATCGCGACGCGGCAGGCTGCTTTTTTATCGCCGCAGGCCATTTTCATGTGAGTTTCAGGATGGGCGATGACAGCGAACGACTGTGCTTCACTGCCCGTTCCTGCGGTTGTGGGGACAGCGATTAAGGGAAGCATCGGTTTGCTCGCTTTACCGACGCCCCAGTAATCTTCCATTTTACCGCCATTGGTCAGCAGGAAGTTGATGCCTTTGGCGCAGTCCATACTGCTGCCTCCCCCCAGACCGACGATCAGGTCGATCTGATGTTGTCGGGCGACCTGCAGACCTCGTTCGACGTCTACTGTTGTGGGGTTGGCATGGACGTCATCAAAGATCGTGATCTCAATTCCGCTATCCTCAAGCGATGCGACGGCCCGGGCTTCGTGGCCGGCGGCCGCCAGTCCTTTGTCGGTGACCAGCAGGACGCGCCTGGCATTTTCTGCAACAGCGAGTGCTCCCAGTCGGTTCAGTGAACCACTGCCGAACACAATGCGTGTTCGGGGTTCGTAATCAAAGGCTGAAAGCGAGGCTCCTTCTTCCAGTTCTGTATTGAGTTTTGTTGTAGATTTCGAATCCATGACAACCATATTTTCCTTACGATTTCTGTCAGGTTGGTCAGGCCGAGTGATGAGTCACACTGACAGGTATAATTTTTAATCCGATTCTCTGATGGTGTCGCTGTTGAACAGGATCAAAGTTGTCTCAATAATATCTGGTGAGATTTTCAGGCAGGTTTCAGTGGGTAGTCAATTTCTACAGGCGGGTGATCCATTCCCGGATTGTCTCCATTTAACACCGACATCTTACAGCAGGCATCGAATTAAATGCTCAATCGCGATCCTGCTTCCTAATTCTGATCAAAACCGGCGGGAATTTCCAGTAGTCAGCACTATTTATAAGAGTTCCTCTCTCATAAACGAAGTGAAATTATTAGTTTAGAGAAATCTTACTCTAAATATAGTCTGTTATTGTGGATATAAACTTCGACGGAACGGGGCGTCATATAGCGGACACTTCTATTTTCATGAATTCGCTGCCGGAGATCGGTGGATGAGATCTCGATACCCGGCATGGTGACCCAGAAGATTTTCCGGTCGATGGCTGCACCGAATTTCTGCTTCAGCTCGGTCAGGTCTGGTAAACTAATGTTAGGGCGATTGACGCCGATCAGGCTGGCCAGTTCCAGAATGGCTTCCGGTTCGCGCCAGGTATGCAGGTCTCTGACCGAATCCGCACCGATGATCAGAAAGAACTCGTCCTGCGGGTGCAGAGCCTGCAGTTCCTGCAGTGTGACGACTGTATAGCTGGGACCTTCGCGGTGCAGTTCCAGATCTTTGATCAGAAACGCGGGGTGGCCGGCGATCGCGAAATCGAGCATTTCCCGGCGCTGTTTGCCGGAAGTGACATTTTTGCCTTCTTTGTGCGGCGGGTTTCCGGCGGGGATGAACCAGATCTGATCCAGTTCACATTGCTCGCGGCACTGTTCTGCCATCAGGAGATGCGCATTGTGCACAGGGTCAAACGTTCCGCCTAGTATTCCAATACGCATTGATTGATCGTTTCTATCCCGAATTCTGCTTCAGGCTGCGGTTCCGGTTCGCCATGAAGGAGGTCGAGGAATCTTTTGTCGCGAAAACTCGATAGTCGAGTTTGTTTGTTGAGTTCAGCAGGGGAAAGAGTTACAAAACAAAAGAACCCTTTCCCCTAGTATATCCAGCTGGCGTGATGAGTAAACCGAAGCAACAGAGCCTGTTTGAAGAAGAGGAACTTCCCGAAAACCCGATGCCCTGGGAGCGGGAGTCGGCCCAGGATCTGTATCTGGCGGAAATCGTCCTGAATCGCCCGGTGGATCGCGTCTTTCATTACAAAGTACCGGAAGAGCTGAGACCGCTGCTGCGGGCGGGACATCGCGTGCAGGTTCCCTTTGGCAGAGGAAACCAGCTGGCGCCCGGGTATTGTGTGGGGGTGGGACCTGGCGATGAGAATCTGCCCAGTGTGCGTTTGAAGTCGGTCGAAGCCATTCTGGACAGTCGCCCGCTGTTCAATGCCAAAATGCTGAAACTCACACGCTGGATTGCTGACCGGTATCTGTGCAGTTGGGGACAGGTCCTGGATTGCGTGGTTCCCGCGGGAGTCAAAAATCAGGCCGGGACCCGGATGGTGACAGTGTTTGAAGTGGTGCCTGTGCCTGGGGAAGCAGAACAGAACGAAATCATCGAGAAACTGCCAGCGAAACAGCGTGCCGTTTATGATGCACTCAAGTCTGCTGCCCGTCCGCTGACGTTGGATGAACTGACGCAGGCGGCGGAATGCGGGTCCGGCCCGGTGAATTCGCTGAAAAAGAAAGCGGTAATCAGCAGTCATCAAAAACGGATGCAGTATTTTGAAAATGACGATGACGTCGTGCATGCACATATTCAGAAACAGGATGATCTGAAGCTGAATCGGGATCAGCGACTGGCTTTGGATCAGATTTTGACTGCCATTCGTGGTCAGCAGAGTGAGACATTTGTGTTGCACGGCGTGACCGGGAGTGGCAAAACCGAAGTTTATATTCAGGCGATTCGCGAAGTCGTGAGTTATGGACAGCAGGCGATTGTGCTCGTTCCGGAAATCAGCCTGACGCCCCAGGCGATTCAGCGGTTTCGTTCCCGCTTTGATTCGGTCGCGGTATTGCACAGCCATTTAACGGACAGTGACCGACACTATCACTGGCAGAATATCGCCGCCGGCAAGGTACAGGTGATTGTCGGTGCCCGCAGTGCTGTCTTTGCGCCGGCACCGCACCTGGGTTTGATTATTATTGATGAAGAACACGAAACATCCTTCAAGCAGGAGACCGCGCCCCGCTATCACGCACGCGAGGTGGCCCGCAAGCGATCTGAACTGGAACGGGTTCCCCTGATTCTGGGCTCCGCGACTCCGACGTTGAATTCCTGGTTACGGGTGATCGAGAAAAAAGACACTTTGATTTCCATGCCTCGACGCGTGAATGATCTCCCGATGCCAAATGTGAATATTATCGATGTGCGGAACGATGTGCAGATCAGGCGGAATGAATCGATCGGCCGGGTGTTATTTACCGGTATGCAACATGCGCTGGGAGCGGGGGGGCAGGTGATCCTGTTTCTGAATCTGCGAGGATACTCTCCCGCGCTATGGTGTAAGGGATGCGGGAATTCGGTGAAGTGCCCGCACTGTGAAATTTCGTTGACGTGGCATCGCGATAAGAATCTGGCAGTTTGTCACAGTTGTGATTTTTCTGCCAAGCCACCGACGAACTGCCCGGGCTGCGGCGCGCCGGGACTTCGTTTTGTGGGGGCAGGAACGCAGCGACTGGAAGAAGAGGTCAAAGCCAAGTTTCCCGATTATTCCTGTCAGCGAATGGACAGCGATACGATGCGCGGGGTGGGCAGTCATGCGCGCGTATTGAATGCCTTTGCCGACGGTGAAGTGGATATTCTGCTGGGAACCCAGATGATTGCCAAGGGGCTCGACTTTCCGAATGTGACGCTGGTGGGAGTCGTGGATGCGGATACGATGCTGCATCAGCCCGATCTGTTCGCATCCGAACGCACGTTTCAACTGATTGCGCAGGTGGCAGGTCGCACGGGGCGGGGGATGCAGGGGGGGCGTGTGTTTGTGCAGTCTGCTTCTCCCACCGAACCTGCGATTGTGAAAGCAGCGGAACATGATTTTCTCGGGTTTGCCCGGCTGGAGCTGGGACATCGCAAAGAGATGCTGGCACCACCCTTTTCCCATTATGCACGCGTGATTTTACGCGGTCCCCAGGAAGAACACGTGGAACACTTTGCCCGTCAACTGGCAACAATTTTGAGTGATGCAGCGGGCGAAAAACAGTTGCAGGTGCAGATTCTGGGACCAGCGCCGGCTCCCATCATCCGGCTGAAAAAGTATTTCCGTTATCATTTTCAGCTGGCGGCCCTTGAGGTCGACCAGATTCTGCAGCTCTGGCATGAGGTGGAAGGAAAACTGCCTCGCGAAAAAGGGATTGAGTACATCATTGATGTCGATCCGGTTAACATGCGATAACCGGTTTGAGCAATATAGATTCCGTTTCCGCAGTGAATGCGGGAGTTTCGCAATTGCATTTGCCAGTCCCGCAAGGTTGAATAGTATCAGTGTATTATAAGCCCTCAAATCCTGCGAAACGTCCTGACGAACGACGAATGAGGAAATTCTGAAATGTCAGCCCCTGAGAATAAGAATCGTTTGGATGTCTGGTTCCTTTTTTCTGCGGTGCTCGCCTGTTTTGTTATCCAGGTTGCAGCGATACACGCAGAGGATTCCCGTTTTGGTCTGGAAAAGCGAGTCCCCTGGACCACGTCGCGTGTCAAAGGCACTCCCGACCCGGCGTTGCCTTACGAAACGGAGCGGGCCTTTCCCCAACTGAAATTCAATCAGCCCCTGGCGATTGCGACGGCTTCGGGAGAGAAACGGTTCTTCGTAGTGGAGCGCAAGGGGAAAATCTTTTCGTTCAACTATGAAGATCAACAGACTTCAGAGGCCGATCTGTTTTTGGATCTGAAACTCAAAGAACCGGGATTGAATGAAATTTACGGGATCACATTCCATCCCCGGTTTGCCGAGAATCGCTATGTCTATATCTGTTATGTGCTGAAACCCGAACTGCCGGAAGGGACCCGCGTTTCGCGATTTAAAGTGCTGGATACCGATCCGCCACGTTGTGATCCCGATTCGGAAGAGATTCTGATCGACTGGTTATCGGGGGGGCACAATGGGGGCTGTCTGCGATTTGGTCCGGATGGTTATCTTTATATTTCGACGGGTGATGGCGGACCGGCTTCCCCTCCGGATATCCATAATGCGGGCCAGGATGTCAGCAATCTGCTCTCCTGTATCTTGCGCATTGACGTGGATCATGCCGGGAAAGAGAAGCCTTATTCGATCCCAGCCGACAACCCGTTTGTGAATCAGCAGAACGTGCGACCTGAGATCTGGGCGTTCGGATTTCGTAATCCCTGGAAGATGTGCTTTCATCCTGAGAACGGTGATTTGTGGGTGGGAGATGTGGGCTGGGAGTTGTGGGAACTCGTCTATCGTGTGGAAAAAGGAGGCAATTACGGCTGGAGTATTCGTGAAGGAAGGCAACCGGTTAAACCGGGTTTGAAGCCGGGACCTACGCCGATCCTGCCGCCAACGGTGGCACATTCGCATCGGGAAGCACGTTCGATCACGGGCGGCTATTTCTATCAGAGTCCGCGTCTGAAAGAGTTAAACGATACCTATATCTACGGCGATTACTCGACGGGAAAACTCTGGGGACTGAGGTATTCCGACAAGCGGGTGAACTGGCATGAAGAGCTGGCCAATTCCACGTTGAAAGTAACCGCGTTTGCCGTCGATGATACGGGGGAAGTTTATATAGTCGATATTGAAGGGGGCGGTTTTCATCGCCTGGTGCCGATTCAGGAATCAGATCATAATCCGGAGTTCCCGACTTTGCTGAGCCAGACCGGTCTGTTCCAGGATACAGCGAAACATCAGGTGGCTCCCGGCGTCATTCCCTACAGCATCAATGCGCCGGCCTGGGCTGACTATGCCACCGCAGAGCGATTTGTGGCGCTCCCTGATGAGACGACCATTGCTGTCGTCAAGAAAAAAATCTGGAACTTTCCTAAAGACAGTGTGCTGGTGAAAACGATTTCCATTGAAACCGAACGGGGAAATCCCGCGAGCGCGTATCGTCTGGAAACTCAGTTAATGCATTTTAACGGGGCCCGCTGGCTGGGTTATTCTTATCGCTGGAATGAAGACCAGACCGATGCGACACTGGTTCCAGCGTCAGGAGACCAGATCAAACTGGAGATCACTACTGGTGAGCCTGCAGAGAAAACGATTTCTTATGAGTGGCCGATTCCCAGTCGGGCTGAGTGTGCGGTCTGTCATACGCCTTACCAGAACTATCTGTCGATCCTGTCATTTGAAGAACCCCAGTTAAATCGAAGTCAGAAGTACGGTGCGACGGTCGATCATCAACTGAGATCACTGGCGCATATTAAAGTACTGCCGGAATCGGTGTGGACCGATTCGAAAGGGGCCAATGCCAATTACCTGGTCGATCCCTATGATACGGGCGAAGCCTTGAATTCCCGGGCACGTTCGTATCTGCATACCAACTGTCGACACTGTCATCGAAGTAATGGGGGAGGCGGGGCGACAATTGAACTGGGTGCGGCATTGGACATTGACGCCATGAAAGTCATGGGGGTGAAACCGACTCAGGGAACGTTTGGAATTCACGATGCGCAGGTGATTGCTCCCAGCGATCCCTATCGTTCAGTGCTCCTGTATCGCATGAGCAAGCTGGGGAAAGGTCGCATGCCTTATTCCGGTTCCTCCTGTGTCGATACCCGGGGGACACGACTGGTACGTGACTGGATCGAAAGTCTGCCGGGAATATCCGGGGACTCTACCTTTGAAGTCTCTCGCTTAAGAAATCGCCAGGGGCAACTGTTGTCAGATGCCGTCCAGATAGAGGATCAGGAATTTGTAAGCCAGAAAATTCAGGAAGTCTTGGGGACTACCAGCGGCGGTCTGATGATACTCAGGACATTGGATGATACGCCGATTTCCGATCAGATGCGAAGACTGATGATTCAACTGGGGACCGAACATCCCAGCGCACAGATACGAGATCTGTTCGAACGATTTCTGCCTGAGGAGCAACGGGTGAAACGCCTGGGCGTGAAGATCGATTCTGCTGCACTGGTTTCGTTACCGGGAGATTCGCGTGAGGGAAAAAAACTGTTTTTCGAAATGGCAGGACTGCAATGTCGCAATTGTCATCGTGTGCATCAGCATGGGAAAGAACTGGGTCCCGATCTGACACAGATCGGCAAGAAGCTTTCCCGTCAGGAACTGCTGGAAAATATTATTGAGCCTTCCCGAAAGATTGACGAAAAGTATTTCACCTGTGTTGTCGTGTTACGGTCCGGCAAGGTGATCAGCGGGCTGTTACTGAAAAAAGATGAGACAGTCGTACGACTGAAAGACGCGAAAAACGAGGTACAGGAAATCGCTCCGACTGAGATCGAGAGTCTCACCATGCAGAAAAAGTCGATCATGCCCGACCAGTTATTACGGGATCTGACTGCCGAACAGGCCGCGCATCTGCTGGCATATCTGGAATCATTAAAATAACTGGTCCTGAAATCTGAGTGATCCGGACAGAGAGGACGAAAACTCTCTGGTTTTTCGTAGTCAAATCCTTATAATTCCGTTCAGTCGCGCACTAGTTCCCTACCAAAGCTGCCACAGCAGATTTCCGGATGATTGAATTCTTTCTTTCAGGCTCAATCCGTTTTTCAATAATCTATTATTCACTGAGTTAAACAATGGCGATTCAGTTTGATTGTCCTTTTTGTACGTCCACATTAAAAGTTCCTGATTCGACCGCGGGAAAGCAGGGAGACTGTCCCCGGTGTGGCACAAAACTGGTCATTCCCAATCCGTTTGCAGCGGAGGGTGGCACGCCGCCTGCCGATCCTGCTGCTGCTGCTGACTCTGCGGTTTCACCTTCGCAAGATACACCCACTCCGCCTCCTGCCAGCCAGACTCCGGAACCAAGCCCTGTCATGCCGCCCGTGAATGTGGTGGCTCCACAACCTCGATCGAGTGCCACGGCCCAGTATTTAAGGAAGCGACGAAAATCGAATGCCGGGGGAGTGATTCTGTTTCTGTTTTTCTTTGCGGTGATGGTGGGAGTCGCCGGGTACTTTTACTGGAATTTTGGACTGCGTCTTGAAGGTAATCTGGTCGCGGCGCGGATTTCGTCTGAAGCTGCCAAGGTGGAACAGCGATTAAATCCTGCGAACGCGGGAGTGTCGGAAGAAGTGATCAAGGCGGTCAATCAGAATCTGCTGGAAACGCCCCGGCGGGTGCAGAGTGATCTGATGGATGTGCTGTTTTACGGTCTTGAAAAGGGGGGATTGGAAGTCCGCTTGAAACCGGGAGCAAAAACCGAACTGGTGCGTGTCGATCTGACAGGCGATCCGGCGCTGATGGATTATATCAGCAAGCAGGGTGCACAACTCGATCAACCACGTGTTGCCGAACTGCAGAGTTCGTTGAAGAATTTTTACACCGACTGGAATGCATTTTTGCAGACACAAGGCGTGATGCCTGACCTGCTGCATTACCGGAATACCGTCTGTCTGAATTCAATGCTGGGTGGATTAGGTTACTTCATGGAAGCTCGCGTGAATAACAAAATCTATCCCTGCGTGCATGAAGATTTTAAAGGGGGGCTCTATTTTCTGGTACCGAAAGGAACGTTGCAGTTCAACATTCTGGGACGGGAAATGGAAAATGGCTGGAAGACATTTCCGGGAAAATATGAAGTCCAGGTGACCCAGGTATATGAATCGCAACCTTGAAGTTCCGGTTCATAAAAAATCGACAACGATGGAATCGGCGAGCAGACAACCAGCCGAGGTCAGTTTCAGATGGGTGTCCGTCTCTTCCAGTAAACCGGCTTCGAGGTTCGTGCGGATAGCCGTTTCCGCCAGCTGATGCAGATCAAATCCGTAACGTTCCTGAAACTCACGTCGATTGATTCCTGCGCGGCGTCTTAAGCCGAAGATGATCGCTTCGCGTGCGCGTGCTTCGGGTTCCAGTTCTTCCTGATCCACAATGGGGGATTCTCCGGCTTGAACTCTTTTTAACCAGGTGATCACACTGCGATGGTTCTGGCGTCGAATACCATCCAGGTAACTGGCGGCACCGGGACCAAAGCCAAAATAAGGATAGCCGGTCCAGTAGACCTCGTTGTGACGACATTCGTAACCGGGGCGGGCGAAATTGGAAATTTCATAATGCTGCAGGCCCGCTTGATCCAGAAACTCCAAAGCGTATTCATACATGTCTCCGGCTAGATCATCTTGAGGTAGATCGAAGAGACCGGCTTTCTCCCGGCTCCAGAACGAAGTCCCCTTTTCAATCGTCAGACCATAAGTTGAAATGTGGGGGATGTTGAGTTGTACGGCATTCTGCAGTGTCTGTTTCCAGCCTGCCAGGCTCTGGCCGGGAACGGCAAAGATCAGGTCGAGGCTGGTGTTGCTGATCCGGGACTGCAGTGACTTCACGATTTCAAAAATCTGATCTGGCTGATGGTCGCGTTCCAGAAACGTGAGGATCTCTGAATCGAACGACTGGACTCCCAGGCTGACCCGGTTGACTCCCGACTGCTTGAGAAACTCAATTTTTTCACTGGTCAGATTCAACGGGTTGGCTTCGATACTGAATTCATAATCTGCCGCCAGTCGAAAATGAGAAAAAATGCTCTCGAACAAATGGGAAAGCTGTTCAATACTGAGATGCGTCGGCGTGCCACCCCCCAGAAAGAGTGTTTTTAGTTCGATCCCCTCGCCCAGTTCAGACATCTGTTTCGCCATCGCATCAAGGTACGCTTCGATGAGATGATCTTTTTGCGCGACAAGCGTGAAGTCACAGTAGCCGCACCGGTGCTGACAGAAGGGGACATGAAAATAAGCAGAGCTGGGAAAACTCGGGTTTAGCACAATCAGGAATCCGCTGGCTGAGTCAGCTTGTTTCCGGGAGTGATTCAGCATCTCGACAAGAGTATTGAGAGACCACTTCGCTGAACGGGGCATCACTGAAACTCAAGGCAGCCAGTATATGAGCCAGTGTCAGGATTGCATCACAGGTGGGAACTGCATCCCTGAACCAATGATATCCGGATTGGCCACCTGCGTAAACGGCCTGCTGCTGCATCATCTGAAAATAGCTGTCTGCCAGGGTGCCTGCGTGTGTGGAGATGTTCCAGCCGGCGGGAACATCATTCCACTCTGCCTGACATGTCTGATCGAGCAGGAAGTTGCGGGAAGACTGTTCCCGGGAAAGTGCCTGCATCAGAAAGCGGGATACTTTTGCATTTGGCAGGAGTGTGCCGCTTTCCGTGAAAAAAGCACAGCGACGACTGTCATCATCAATAATCAGGCCCAGATCAGCGGAATCTGCCTGCAGCTGTTTCTGCATTTTTTGCACATCGTTGTCTTGGGGATCGAGCAGATCCCGTCTCTGATGTGGAATGTCGACCCAGGTGAGTTCGCAGGGCAGTTTTTCAAAGAGTGCATTCAGGGTTTCCCTGACCAGCCTCAGCGAGCAGGCGATTTTGATTTTGAGCGGTCGCAGGGCATGAAAGTATTTCTGGAACTGGGCCCGATAGGCTTCCATGGGATGAAAGGTTCGCTGCGATCCCGGTTGCCGGGAAGCGCGACCAAAGCCGCGCAGTGAAATCTGTTCGATGTTTTCCAGACCCCGTCCTGCTGAGACCGGCTGCGAATGTTCCAGCAGGAAATCAAGTCCGGTATAAGAGGGACCAAATTGAGCGCCGGTGACCATGATTGCGCCGTGCGCCTGCAGGTGGTTTGTTGCAAACGAGAGGATGGAGGGCACCGTCAATCCCAGGTCGATGACCCGACAGCCGTTGCGGCGGAGTGCACTGGCCACACCGGTAATGATGTCTGGCGAGGCAGGACGTTCATCAAAACCGATGACCACACTTGGTCCTCGACTTTGTTCCTGACTGGCAGAGGATACAGCAGTTGCAGACTCGGGATTGCCGTAGGAAATCGATTTTTTGGGTGCAACACCTTTCAACGGGAGCGCTTCCCAGAGGATCGTGGAAAAGGCCCCGGCGATATGAGCGGCCTGGGTCCGGTTGATCTGATTCAGATAGACGCCCCGAACGCCTTCCGTTGTATACGGGTGTTGTTCAGAGGCACGGCTGCGTTGTGTCTGCTTTAAGCGTTCGATGATCTCAGGGGACAGGTTTCCGGTATGACCTTTATGGGGACACTCGCGACATTTGGGGTAAAAAGCGGCCAGCCGGGACAGGTGGATGGCTTTCGAGATCGGGTAGTCTTCACCTGGACACTGAAAAAAGACTTCTGACGACTCCAGCAGAGCAGGTTGTAAAATTCGGGGGAGCGGGGGCAGAATCTCAGCTTTGATCTCAGACAGAGGTTTCACTTGTGATTCTGGTTTCGATGAAATGGAAATGTGCTCCATGAGGATTTTTAGTTTTTACGGGATCCGCGGGCGGCATCTCTCGAAATCAAAGCATAAATCGATTGTAATGAGAGACAGGAAAGTTCCCTGAATTTTCATGTCTTCTCAAATCTGAGGGAGTCAATGTACGTCATCCCACTGATTTTGGTCAATAAGAGTTATCTATGAGCCAGCACGTTACCGAATTTCTGCTGAATCCTGCCGCCAGTGAGTTTGGGCCGGTTGTGGTCCTGTATGGCGATGATCGTTATATGAAGCAGGAAGCGATCAAGGCGATCGAACCGCTTGTCCTGGGTGAAGAGGAGGACACCAGTATCACCCGCTACGACGGTAAACGACTCGAAAAAGAGCTGCCCCCCTCGACCCTGTTTGATGAATTGAAAACAGTCTCCATGTGGGGAGATAAACGCCTGGTCATCGTGGATGATGCAGAGAAGTTTGTGAGCGCCTTTCGAGGGAAATTGGAGAAATATCTGGAGGCCCCTTCGAAAAGCTCATTTCTGATTCTGGATGTAAAAAGCTGGAGTAAATCAACGCGACTGGCCAAGCTGGTCTCAAAAATCGGGCTGGACCTGGAGTGTAAAGAGCTCAAAGGGGGGGCTTTAGCAAAATGGATTTGTGATACCGCCGGTCAACTGCATCAGAAGCAGATTTCCAGGGAAGCCGCTGCTTTGCTGGTCGAACTGGTGGGCACGCATTGTGGACAGATCCATCAGGAACTGGAAAAACTGACGACTTTTGTGGGAGATCAGCCCCGGATCAGTCCAGATGATATACGTGCGGTTGTGGGGGGCTGGAAAGCGGAAACAACCTGGGCGATGACGGATGCGGTCCGCGATGGCAATATCGGGGATGCCTTGCATTACCTGGATAATCTGCTGGTGGCGGGTGAAGCGCCGCAGAAGATCCTGGGGGGGCTGAACTTCGTCTGGCGAAAATACTTTAAGGCGACACAGCAGGCAGTGCAGGGAACCCCATTAAAACAGGCGATCAAGCAAGCGGGCGTATTTCCACGTGATATCGATTCAACTGAACGCTATCTCAGGCGACTGACCCGAAAAAGGGCGGAAAAAATCTGTCACTGGCTGTTAGAAACCGATCTGAATCTGAAAGGAAAGAGCCGTTTGACGCCTCGCCTGGAACTGGAGCGATTATTGTTTCTGTTGAGTGGTTGTATCTGATCTTTTAATAAATATATTCCGATTCACCACTTAAAGCGTGCACGTATCTTCATAAACTTCCTTTCAAAATTATCGAAATCTGCGTGAAATGAATCTTGCCTTGGATTTCGGGGAGGGGTATAAATCAGAGTTGATAAGGTTTATACGAAACTCATTGACGCTGTTTGAACCTTGCAGCGATTGGCAAAGTTTCGTGCTCTATTGGGATCTCAGACGCACATTGAGGTGAAGCATGTCGTCGGAACTCTTGGATCCAGAGGAAGTCGCCAGCATCTATGAGGAAGCCCCTCTGGAAGCGGATCGGCACAAATGGATCGAAAGCCAAAAGAATGGCTGTGATCTGGGCAAGCTTGCTATCTCTGACTGGTATGCAAATCACTGGTACTATTTTTGCATCGGTAAGAAGATAGAGCATCTGTTAGGAAACAGGTGCTGGCAGGAATTCAGTGACACTCGATTTGGTTTTTTGAAGTCACTGCAGCTTGAACATGATCTGTTAGCAGACCGGATTCTTGATCGGATTTTCTGGCTGCGAATGGAGAATCTGGATATTATCATCTGGGCGCGCGAGTGGAGTTTACCACTTGACCGTGTGCTGGAAATTCTCGAATTGATCGACATTAATTCCGCACGCCTCGAACCCGTATTATCCTGATTCAATTAGTGTTTCATGGATGAATCTGCTCCACCTGAAAATGCCTCAATCAAACAATCACAGGTGGCTGCTGCAGAGAATACGCGCAAACTGTTCTCGGGACTCCGGGTTGTCAGTCTGCTGACGTTGCTGAGTCGCATTCTGGGGATGGTCCGCGATATCGGCATGGCGACTCTGTTCGGCAACGGACCGATCATGGACTCTTTCTCGGTCGCCTTCAAGCTGCCGAACCTGATGCGTCGACTCCTGGGAGAAGGCGCGCTTTCGACCGCTTTTCTGCCTACTTTTATCCGGGAACTGGAAAATCAGGGCCGCGAATCTGCGTGGAAGCTGGTCACCGCTGTTTTATTCTGGCTGATGCTCTTCTCTGTGATGCTCGTGGGAGCCGGAGAGATTCTGCTGATCTTTCTGAGCAGCCTGGAGTCGGCCAGCCCGGAAGCCCGCCTGCTCTACTGGCTGACAGGTTTACTGTTACCCTATCTGATTCTGGTCTGCATGGCGGCCCAGGTGAATGCCACGTTGCATGCCTTGAATCATTTTTCGATTCCCGCGTTGCTGCCCACGATTCTCAATCTGTTCTGGATGGGGGGGATCTGGTTGATCGCTCCTTTTTATCCAGATGCCTCTGCCAAGATTACCATCGTCTGTCTTGCGATTCTGGCCGGGGGCGTTTTGCAACTGATTTTACCCTGTCTGAAATTGTTTTCGCTGGGTTATCGCCCCCGTCTGGACTGGCAGGGAGGATTGACACAGATTCAGACGATTGCGGCGAGTATGGCACCGATTGTTGTGGGCCTGTCGATTACTCAGTTCAATACCCTGATCGACAGCGTACTGGCATGGGGACTGGCACGACCGGAAGATATCGCAAGGACAGGGGAGGTTCCGATCTGGGAAATCTTTGAATCCGGGACGGCCTCCGCGCTCTATTTTGGTCAGCGGATGTATCAGTTTCCATTGGGAGTATTTGGTGTCGCATTGGGGACGGTGCTTTATCCCCGACTCTCGCGGCATGCGGAACGCCAGGATGGTGAACTGTTAAGGCGGGATCTGCTGTTGGGATTACAACTGGTGATTGGAGTGGGATTACCGGCCAGTCTGGGGCTGTTTCTGATGGCTGAGCCGTTATCGACGCTGTTGTTTCAATATGGAGACTTTGATGTCTTCGATGCACGCCAGACAGCAGAGATGATACGTTATTACGGGGTCGGGGTCGTTGCTTTTATGGCAGTCTTGATTCTGAATCGAGGATTTTACGCCGTGGGAGATACCAGGACCCCCGTCAGGATCGGGGTGGTGATTGTATTCTGCAATCTGCTGTTAAACCTCGCCTTGATCTGGTGGATGAAGGGGAAGGGCCTGGCTCTGGCAACTTCCTTAGCAGCGATGATCCAGTCTGCCCTCAGTCTGTGGCTGATTCGGGAAAAGACAGGAGCATTGAATCTCAGGCAGTTGGCCAGTACATCGCTGCGTTCTGGGATGGCCACCCTGGTGATGTCTGTTCTCATTGGGGTTGAGCTATCTCTGCTGCCTGTCTCAGACCAGTTTCTTGCTCGGCTGATTCGTGTGCTGGTGCCCGTTATTTCTGCTGTGCTCAGCTATTTACTGCTGGCACGGTTGCTGGGATTGAATGAAATCATGACCTTGATGAAATCGGGTAGAAAACCGCCGGAGAACACAGAGTCTTGATCGCGTTCAAAACGGGAAAAACAGACAGGCCCTCCGGAGATCCCGCAGGGCCTGTGTTTATCCTGACGATGCGAAACGTCTTTTAAAATTCACCGATCACTTCACCGCCACTGCGGGTGCTGAGTGCACGATAGGTGTTCAGATCGATGTTTTCGCTGAGCGAGCGAACAGATCCGTCCATCAGCAGGGCATGTACGATCCCGGTGTGGTAGCTGCGTGCTGTTACAGCAGCGTAAGTCGGGCCGGTACAACTCTGGGCTTCTCGACAGGATGTGTAATCACCGGCGTCGATGGCTCCCGTGGCTCCTGTTACAGCAACTTTGGTATTGGGAGGCAATGTTGTCGTAAAACCGGTCTGATGCACGCGTCCGTCGACCCATTCCGTGTGTCCGCTGTCTGGTTTATCTGATCCTCCAGCCATCAAAGCTTCTACTCCGCCGGCAGTACTGGGGATGGTTGAGGTACCGGCGCCTCCATCCCGGTTGTATGCGGTAAATGCTTTGACTTCTGCGAAGCAAAGTGTATTGGTGGTTCCATCGGTAAAGTCACGTGGTCTGGTCTTGCTGTTGGGATAGAACGCACCATCGCCGCCACTCAGGCTGGAATTAGTGAAAACACGCCAAGTGCCTCCGTTGTAGCCGTAACTGACTGGATAATGCACAGGAGTCCCGGAAGAGGTTCGAATCCTGTCATTGATTTCACTGGGGCACAGGAAAAACGGGACACGGGTATAAGCGATACTGGGATCACTCTGGTTTGAATAGTTGGTTGTGAAATCAATGTTGTTAAACAGATTGGCTGCATCTCCAAAGGGAAGAATGCGTGCATGAATGGACCATTGCCCGCCTGGAGTATAGGTGCTGCTGCCGCTCGGGCTGACACAGAAAGCGGGAGGAAAGACAGTGTAGGTGGAAAGGTAATTGTGTAACGCCAGTCCAAACTGCTTGAGGTTGTTTTTGCATTGACTGCGGCGGGCTGCTTCACGTGCCTGTTGTACTGCAGGCAGCAGTAATGCAATCAGGATGGCGATGATGGCGATCACAACCAAAAGTTCAATCAGTGTGAACCCTCGTTTGTGCTGACCGTGGGTTTGGCGGGAATCTGAGTGTTGCCCCATTTCTCTTCTTTCTGGTGAAAAGGTGAAGTGGCAACGTGCTCTCAGGTATGCATTCTTGCAACGTGCATACAGATTCCGGCGGGTATCTGAAAATAAGCCGTCTTGCCGATAATTCAGGAAAATCTAAGAGACTTGGTGTCAGGTCTTAGTTGACACTGAGTCTCAGGATCATTATGTTATCGGTCAGTCGAGCGAGTTGCAAGGTTCCCTTAATCGTTTTTTCGCATTTCCAATGCAAACAGATCATTGAGGAACTGCTGTTCAAGCGGCAGCCCTTTCGGCTATGCGGAAATAAATTTAGAGCATTTCAATAGGTAATGGTGGGTTTTCACGATTGCCTGGGGCGTATTGACATGCGATTTTTGAAATCTCTTAATTTTGGTACGTATTTTACTATGAGCGAACAAGAAAACATGGAACGCCCGTCTCCAGCATCTATCCCTTCCACTGAGCTTCCAGCAGAGGTGATCGGTTCAGACACGATCCTGCAAGGCAAACAGGAAGTATTGATTCAGCATGGGGAGACCACATACCGTTTGAGAATTACTCAGAACGGGAAACTGATTCTCTGCAAATAGCACTGAGTGGGTACCCGGCAGAGAATTGAGCACAGGACAGCAGAATTGTCTGCATGATCACGTTATTTGGAAAATGCGATCTGCAGACTTTCCAGCATATCCTGTTCCAGGGCAGGGTCTCTTCCCAGTGGGATCCAGCCGACCGGGTTGCTGTGATCCTGGACCAGATTCAAGTCGCGACGCAAACTCAGATCCTGTTGAAATGTTGCTCCGCCTGGCGCAGTGGAGAGATTTGTGTTTACGTCTTCAATTTCTTTGAAGGCTTCGACTCCCAGCAGATAACCCCCTTCCACAGGTGTTACGCTGATAAAGGCGCGGCGGCGGATCGATTGCAGACTGCTTTCCAGTCGATTATCAAATCCGACCGTATCTCCATGCCAGGGTTCGAGGAAGTTCGCACCAACTTTGTACTCGGTCTCTATGCGACCATCCAGTTTGTTTTCGCGCGCGATGCCAAATTTGTAGTTGTGAATCGTATCGACCACGCGTTCCCAGACGACATCCTGATTGGTTCCCGAAATCTGAATCGGATTGCTCACGGCGACAGGCGCAGGTTGATTCCCGCCTGTGACACAGCTTGTGAACAGGATGCATAACATCAGCAATTTGATAAGGTTACAAGTCATTTACGGATGCCGTCAGTCAGACTGCATTTTGATCATTTTGTAATAGACAGGCACGATGAGAGTGGTTTCTCAGTGGTCAAATTTGATGGGACGGGGATAGGGATTGCCTTGAGGTTTCCTCAAACAGCTGCCAAGTTTCCCAGATTAATAAATCTGAGGCAAGATCACTTTGAAAATCCATTTGTAATGTTTGTTCAATAACTTCTGCAGGCTACTCTCCCTATTGGTTTCTGTTTAGAATCGTCGTTTGAAGTGATTGATTTACAACGTTTTAACCTCAATACAGGTAGCACCATGGAATACTTTGCAGACGTCCCGAAAATTGAGTACGAAGGTCCCCAAAGCAAAAATCCACTTGCCTTCAAGCATTATTGTCCCGAAGAAGAAATCGAAGGCCAGACGATGCGGGATTTATTCCGCTTCAGTATCTGTTACTGGCATACGTTTCGGGGAACCGGCAGTGATCCCTTTGGTGCCGGCACGCTGCAGCGTCCCTGGGATGATGGTACCGATTCCGTCGAAAACGCGCTCAAACGTGTCGACGTGGCTTTCGAATTCTTTGAAAAACTTCAGGCTCCCTACTACTGCTTCCACGATAAAGACGTCTCCCCCGATGGTGCGACCCTGAAGGAGGCCAACGAGAATTTCGATCGGATCGCCGACAAACTGCTGGAAGCCCAGGAACGAACGGGCATCAAGCTGTTATGGGGGACTGCGAACATGTTCTCCCATCCGCGTTTCATGCACGGCGCAGCGACCAGCCCGAATGCAGATGTTTTTGCTTACGCAGCCGCCCAGGTCAAAAAAGCAATGGAAGTGACACATAAACTGGGGGGAGAAAATTATGTGTTCTGGGGGGGACGCGAAGGGTATATGAATCTCTTCAATACGGACATGAAACGGGAACTCGATCACCTGGCCCGTTTCATGCATATGGCGGTTGAGCATGCTCAGAAGATCGGCTTTAAAGGACAGTTCCTGTTCGAACCCAAACCCAAAGAGCCCACCAAGCATCAGTACGATTTCGATGCGGCTGCCTGTCTGAATTTCCTGCGGGCCTATGATCTGCTGGACCATGTCAAACTGAATATTGAAACCAATCACGCAACACTCGCCGGTCATACGATGATGCACGAATTGGTTTACTCTTCGATTCAGGGTTCACTCGGCAGTATTGATGCGAACACGGGCGATCTGCTTCTGGGCTGGGATACCGATCAGTTCCCGACCGATATTTATCTGACCACGCAGTGCATGCTGGCAATTCTGGAGCAGGGTGGACTGGCGCCGGGGGGAGTCAACTTCGATGCCAAGGTCCGTCGCGAAAGCTTTGAACCGATCGATCTGTTCTATGCACATGTCGGCGGCATGGATGCGTTTGCCCGGGGCGCAAAAATCGCTGCCCGGATTCGCAAAGACGGTGTCCTCTCCGATTTCGTAGCCAAACGATATGCCAGCTATGATGACGGAATCGGGAAACAGATCGAAGCAGGGAACGTCTCTTTTGCTGATCTGGAAACCTACATGCTGGAAAAAGGAGATTCCGCTGCGAATATGAGTGGCCGTCAGGAGTGGATCGAAAATGTGATCAACGATTACATTTAAAACGGTGACCAGATTCAATTTCGAACTGAGGGCCCCCTGTGTTTCTGAGGCACAGGCGGCCCTCTGCATTTCGTCCCGAAGATTGGGAAAATTCAGAAAAATTCTCCCCGGCTGTCATCCGTGAAGTATGCTTGATGCGGGACTCTCTTTCATAAAGCGACAGTTCGTTTTTTTGATTGCTGCTGAAAGTCTGCGCGACAAGCGCGGAAGTTCCCATTGTCAAAAGATCACTGTTTGATGATTTTCAAGAGAGGTGCACAATGGTGGAAACAATTCAGGATACCTGGCGTGAATATTCCACTTTTTATATCAGCTATTTGAATAAACGGTGGGATAATATCTCGCCCATGGAATACGGGATTGTGCTGGTTTCCATCGCAGTGGTTGGCTGGCTGTTGATGCGAAGTGGTGCCAGAAAAGCCTGAGCATCCGGCTGTGCCCGCGATGCAGAAACCCCGCTGACAGTTTTTGTCACACCCCCAACGCGTGAAAATTCTTTCCCGTGGATTCCTCTTGCCCCCATTCCGGAAATGATTAAGATCTCCCCTCCTGCTGCGGGGGACCCGTTCTCCGGCAGATCACAAGACCGGCTGTTTTTCCTTTTTTTTGAAAAACGAGGCAAACAGTCAGGCCTGTGAATGCCGATGAATTTTACAACCTGCCTCAGGCAGTGATTATTTTAGCTTCAATACCCGTGTCATCGTGAATTTTTTGTTTTGATTTAATTCACCCATCGACGAGTGTATTGACGATGCATACAATGAAATCAGTATTCTGTCGTATCAAATTCCGTCGGAGGATCCTAAACCTTAGCATGGACCGGAATCATTAGTGGTGAGTGCCAGGCACTACCCGATTCGCCGTCCTTCTTGCAGCGACCCCACCGTCGCAATGTTATGACAGCAATACGATGAAAGTCGTGACCTCTACAGAGGCGCGGCTTTTTTTATTGCGCGGACCGGAATAAAATCGTTGTTCACTGCAACGGAAGGTCAGTGTTGAATTTTGAATAAATCGGCTTCAATTCTTGCTGCCAGGAGGTTTTCATGTCACACTTTAGTATTCTTCGAATTAATCGCACCACTCCAGATTCTGATTCTGTTTCATGAATATCTCGAAAAGCTCACTGGGCCGCTCATTTTCTCATTCAATTCTGAAATCGTTTTCGCGCTCCCGACTGTTTTCCAAGGGGAGCATGTGGATCTGGCCGATTGCCGGCACAATCCTGCTGCTGATTCTGGGGTTCATCGTGCGCTCTGTTGTGGAAGAATCCGCCAGAGAAACGGTTGCTAATAACCTGCAGACCATTCTGGATGCAGATGTTGCGGCCCTTGAGATCTGGCTGGAGCGGGAAGAATCCCTGGCAGAAGTGATGGCGGAAGAACCGCGGGTGCAGAAGCTGACCGCAGAACTCGTTGCCTTGAATCAGCAGAAACCCGATGACCGCGAAGCATTACTGCATTCCAGGGCGCTTGTGGAACTGCGACAGGAATTCGAATCGGAACTCGAACATCTGAACTACCTGGATATCGGGCTGTTCAGCCTGGAAGGCCGGGTATTAGCATCTGCCCGCGATGAACCGATCGGCCGTGCAGATTTACCGATTCAGGAGTCGGCGCTGGAAGCAGTGAGACAGGGTAAGGCCACCGTGACGCGTCCCTTCGAAAGTGTGTTCGTCCGCAAAGATCAATCGGGGGAAATCAAGTCTGGATTACCTACGATGCTGGCAATGGCGCCGGTGAATAATGCCGACGGGAAACCGATCGCCGCGCTTTCCTTGTTGATTCGTCCGGAAGTTAATTTTACACGAATTCTCTCGATCGCCCGTGCCGGGAAAACCGGGGAAACCTATGCGTTCGATAAAGCAGGCGCGATGTTATCCCAGAGCCGTTTCGACGATGACCTGAAAATGATCGGACTGATTCCTGATCGTGCCGATGCACAATCGATTCTCAATGTGCAGATCCGTGACCCGCAGGTCAATATGACGGAGGGCAAGCGCCCCGCATTAAGACTGGCGGATCGCCCTTTAACCCGCATGGCAGCCTCGGCGGTGCAGGGAGAAGCCGGCATTGATGCGAACGGTTATCGCGATTATCGAGGCGTGCCCGTAGTCGGTGCCTGGGTCTGGCTGCCTGAATACGATTTAGGAGTCGCCACCGAGATGGATGCCGCAGAAGCATATCGACCACTCTATCTGTTGCGTTACAGTTTCTGGGGACTGTTCGCGCTGCTGGTTCTGGGGGCGATCGTGATTTTTGTCTTCACGATTATCCTTGCCCGCAAAGAACAGGATACCCGTCGTGCGGTGATCAAAGCCAAACAGCTCGGGCAGTATGCGCTGGAAGAAAAACTGGGAGAAGGGGGGATGGGAGTTGTCTATCGAGGACAGCACGCCATGCTCAGACGGCCGACGGCGATCAAGTTACTTGATATCGAGAAAACCACTGATGAAGCCGTTGCCCGCTTTGAACGCGAAGTGCAGTTGACCAGCCAGTTGAATCATCCGAATACGATTGCCATTTATGATTATGGCCGCACCCCGGAAGGTGTATTCTATTATGCGATGGAACTGCTGGAGGGCATCAACCTGGATGATCTGGTGAAGCGGTATGGCCCGCAGCCGGAAGGTCGGGTGATCCATCTACTGAAACAGATCGCAGGTTCGCTGGCAGAAGCGCATCAGTTGGGCGTCATCCATCGCGACGTGAAACCGGCGAATATTTTTCTGACGCATCGTGGCGGCGTTTACGACTTTGTCAAGCTGCTCGATTTCGGTCTGGTCAAAGCCGTCGATGGCAGAGAGCAGGCCTCGTTAACCTCTACCAATTCGATGGCGGGCACGCCGATGTACCTCTCTCCGGAAGGCATCAATCATCCCGACGCCGTCGATGGCCGCAGCGATCTGTATGCATTGGGAGCAGTCGCCTATTACCTGCTGACGGGGACCACGGTATTTGATGGAGAGTCGATCATCGAGATCTGCATGAAGCACGTGCAGGAACAGCCGCAAAGTCTCTCGGAACGCCTGGGCAAACCGGTCTCCGCCGATCTGGAACAGATCGTCATGCAGTGCCTGGAGAAGGACCCGGAAAAACGACCGCAGAGTGCGTATGAAGTGATTCTGGAACTGTCGAAATGCCAGTCCGACGGCAAGTGGTCGATCCAGGACGCCAGCCAGTGGTGGGACCAGCAGATGCCAGGTCAACCCACTCAAGGTCAGGCAACACAGATCCAGTCCGGCGTTCAAGGCAAGACATCAACCAGCTCCGTCGCCGACGCAACACTGATTGTGAACCTGTCGCAGGACGAGTAACTGCAATTTTGTCTGACATGGTTCTATAGGCTGCCATTATGTTGGACCGCTATTTTCCTGAAAAGCGGTTTGCTTTTCGTTTTTTCTGTAAGTCATCCTCTGTTCAAGTTACTAATACTTGTGGAAAGGAGAGTCGACTTGCTGAACGAAGACCAGAAGACGCTGTTCATGAAGTGGCTGGACGAGCATGGCTCGGCGGTCATGAAGGTAGCACGCGCCTACACTCGCACCAGTGAAGAGACGCAGGACCTGGCACAGGAAATATTGCTGCAGGCCTGGAAATCCTTACCCCGGTTCGAACAGAAGTCGAGTGCCGCGACGTGGTTTTATCGCGTGGCACTGCAGACCGCGATGAACTGGCAACGCAAAGAGAAGCCGCGCCGTAAAAATCAAGAGCCTCTGCTGGAAGTTCATACCGTCATCACGGAAGGTGCGGATTCAGCCGAAGCGGCACAGCAGCGGGGTACCGTCGAGCAACTGTACTGCGCCATTCGTCAGTTACCCAGAACGGATGCCGCTCTGGTGCTGCTCTACCTGGATGAACTGAGTTATCGCGAAATGTCCGATGTCTTAGGGATCTCAGAAAGTAATGTGGGCGTGAAACTGAACCGGGCGAAACAAAAACTGAATGAACTGATGAAAGGGGAAACTGATGGCTCCTGATGAATTTCAACAAGCCTGGCAGGCACAGGCGTCCCGGACACGTGTCACCATCGATGCAGATTTGCTCCGCCAGGAAGTGCAGCGCGACCAGCAGGATTTCCGGGCGAAGATTTTCTATCGCGATTTTGGGGAAGTGGGGGTCGCTTTAATGCTGATTCCCATCTGGATCACTCTGGGAGTCATGACGGAATCGACCTGGTCATGGTATCTGACGGTGCCGGTCCTGATCTGGATGGCCGGCTTCATGCTCGTCTATCGCCGACGTCATCAGCAACAGCCGAGTGAACCGGATGAGCCGCTGCTGAGTTGTGTGCAACGTTCCATCACTGAAGTGGATGATCAAATCTGGTTGTTGCGGAATGTCTTCTGGTGGTACCTGCTGCCGCCCAGCGTTTCCATCCTGATTTTCTTTGCGCATACTTCCTGGTTAGCACGGTCGGGAGGCGAGTTGTATGCGCTCATTTTCTTCCTCCTGCTCGCTGGTTCTCTGGTGGCAGTATATTCCTGGGTCTATTCTTTAAATCAACGGGCGGTACGTCTGCAGCTGGAACCTCGACGCCAGGAGTTGTTGACGTTGCTGACCAGTCTTCAGGATGAAACAACGGGGAACGCCGCACAGGATCAAATCGCGCTGCCGGGATTGCCCTTTACGGACCAGAAGCTCTGCATGCCACGTACTTCCCCGGTCCGAATTATCATCGGCGTGTTCGTGCTGCTGTTTATCATCATGCTGCTGGTATTATACCTGATGAGCGCAAACCTGCATTTCCTGTCAGGTAAAAACGATCCCAGAATATCTCCCTTCGCCGCAGTACGCTGGCAGGAATCCCAGCCGGAGGTCAAGCTGGGGGATGAGTGGTGTCAGCTCCTCTCTCTGAACGGCATCTCTGCCTCCGAGATCGTGGCTTTCAGCAAGCAGACCTACGGAGACAAGTGGCAGAAACGGTTCGAAGAGGACCTCGTCGAACTCCTGACCCGCATGGGCCATCCCCCTGAAGACCGGGTGACGCTGGAAATCCAGTCGCTGGATTCAGCCGAAAAAAAGACGCTGAAAGAGGTCCCCATGACCTACGAAAACCGCCGGACCATCCGCAACGCCGCCCAACAGCGGGAGCGTGCAAAGCCTTGACGCGAGGAAGAGGTTGCACTCCGCAAACGACAGGAAACCCAAAAATATCCTGTTCGTAGCAGAACTGAAAAGGTAGCATAAACAGAGACAGGTCTGGATAAAGGCAGGAAGCTGAAATAAAGTGACCTGTGTTTTCCTTTAGTCCAGACACAAAACACGCCGGGTGCCATCCATGAGGAAGCTTCTGTCAAGACCGTAGTGAGA
>TARA_R110001592_G_scaffold227724_1_pt1 | contig 66790 bp, 63 predicted proteins | sample TARA_R110001592 | Tara Oceans TARA_R110001592 (sample SAMEA4398387) | marine metagenome | biome: Polar Biome; feature: [SRF] surface water layer (ENVO:00010504); material: water (ENVO:00002006), including particulate matter (ENVO:01000060) such as... | depth 5 m | reverse complement strand
AGAGTTTCTATTAGTTTAGGTTTTTCCCTATCTGAAGGTAGAAATTGCTGATTCAATTCATTCCACAGCGATGTGTAGGGCTTTTCATTCGCAAGAACGGCATCAGAGAAAAACCAAAGTAAGAGTAAACAACACAATATGATCAAATTTCTAAACATTTTTTTAATACCTTGCTGCATTCGAATTGAGTTCATTGGGTGGATGTGGTTTTCTTCTGCCGCTAATTCGTTTAAGAAAGTGAGCGGGATTAATGGGTGATTAATTTGTTTCATAGGGTCTCCATTTTTTGGGGCATGAATAATATTTGCCATAAACGCTCCCTGAGCTTGTCGAAGGGTTTTCTGTTTAAGCTCTGAGTTACATCAGACCCATTTCGACAAGCTCAATGAGCGATCTTTAACTATTTTGATCTTTAGATGAGTTCAGGAAAGGCAACTCATCCGAGGTTTTATTTTTCATCCTGATAGTTCTGTCAGAACCTAGTGAAGTAGGCTTTTCACTAGGTCTTGAAAAAGGCGCGACTAAAGTCGGATCAAGCAGCCAAATCTCCATGAGCAGGTCTTCTTCAATTGCCACAAAGCACTTCATTGTTCCAACACCGCTAAACTGCCAAGAGAAGGAGCCTCACCCATATCTCCCAAGCTCAACTCAATCGAAACGCGTCTATCAAATACATGATCTTTGGCTTTAGGTTTTTTCCTCCTTGCATCGGCTGTGACAATCTCATCCATATCGGCATTGCCTGTATCCGAGACGAGTTCTATAGAATGAAGGTTTTCTTCAAGGTCATTCTGCAGCGCCTCAAAGCTTGTTTGCATACTCGCCTGTTCCACTTCACCAATGGCCAGACCGGTAATTCTCGACTCATCAATGCCTTGGGTTTTTAGCAATTCTTTAATGCCATCAACGCGTGCCTGAGCTAACTTTGCATTGAGTTTTGCGCTACCCAAGGGGTCTGTATAACCCTTCAGTGTGACCCGTAAATCAGGGTGATTTTTAAGAAGTTTAACCAAACTGGCTAAACGTGCTTGGGCATAGTCGGGTGCTACTGACTGACCACTTCGAAAATAAATATCCTGGGTATAATGGGCGACTAAGCTTTTGAGAAAGTCTGCATCGTGTATCTTCGACTCTTTTTGAGCTTCTAAATCATTTAACCGCGAAGCTTGCTTAGCGTTGGACTGTCTTAACTTTAGAATCTCCTGTTCAGACTTTTCTAAAGTTTGACTGTTTTTCTCAAGAATTTGAGACTTCTGTTGAAAAGCTAATTCTTGTTGTTCTAGCTCATTGAGACTCTCATCCAAAGCGTCGTTTTGATCTTTTCCCCAGCCAATAGAGCCGCCGAGTGTTGCGCCCAATGCCGCACCAGGAGGGCCGGCAATCACAGCACCTAAGACTGATCCAATGCCTATACCCCAGTAGGTGCTCTTGTTATCCATTTCATCTTGAGGTGTGTTTTCTGAAGCACTAACAGCCTGAGTCAAGCTTAACGCCAATACTGCCATAGCTAATTTGTTTGTTTTTGATTTCATATTATTCTCCAAATTAATGTCTCTTCAAAGTAAGGTTTGTCAGATAAAAGATGAGCTGTTGTGACATCAAGAATCTGTAAGGCTATTCAATCAAGTTTTGAACTTGGGGTAATGGAGTAGGCATGGAGGCAAATGAATGGATTCTCCAGAACACACTATGTTCTGGAGAATCCATCGGGATATGGAGAGGCTATGGAGAAGTAATGGAGCTTGTGTTTTCGAGCAGGCTTTCCTAAAAAACTACGGTATAGTGTCGCCTGCGCGTGTAAAAGAATTTTAAACGCGGAGTTACATACAGGCATTTCGACAAGCTCAATGAGCGGGAAGATTAAAAGGACAAGCTAAAATGACGTCTCGCATTGCCATCGTTGAAGACGATTTAGATCAACAGCAAAATTATGCGGATGCCTTGCAAAGAAAAGGCTTCGAAACTCTATGCTATTCGTCTGTCGAAACGGCCTTGTTAGGCATTGGCAAAGAACGCCCGGATCTTGTATTGCTCGATGTCGTGTTAGGTGAAGACTCGGAAGGCGGCTTTACTATCTGCCGTAAATTGTTAGATAGAGGCGACAATATTCCGATTATTTTTCTTACAGATCGTTCTGATGAAATTGATCAGGTTTTTGGTCTACGCTTGGGCGCCTGGGACTACCAAACAAAACCCATTTCTTTGGCATTATTGGCAGAAAGAATAAAAAGTTTACTGCGCATTCACTCAGCGAGAACCTCTCCTCAGGCGTCTGTAAAACAAGCGAATACTCAGCTTGAGCAGGAAGGGCTGATCATCGATGAAGAAAAATCCTTCGCCTCATGGCATGGTCATACTTTGCCTTTGACGCTCACAGAATTTCGAATACTCCTCGCCATTATTAAGGCGGGCCCAGAAGGTAGCGATTACAGCAGTTTATGTGAGAGCACTATGCAACGGATGGTGACAAACGGCACGATTAACAGCCATATTAAAAATATTCGTAAAAAGTTTACTGCTTTAGGGTATGGATTTAATAGTATTCGAAACAAACCCGGCTTCGGTTATCGATGGGAGAAACCCTAGTGCCACGCTTTGGTATCAGATTACAAATATCACTCTTCAGTTTAGTGCTTGTGATTATTCCTGTGCTCGGCGTGAGCTATTGGAATGACATTCGTGAAACGGTATTAAGCGCCCAGACGCGTATTCAAGAAAGTGAAGCCAAAGTGATTGCAACGACGCTTCTGGCGACACAACAAAATATTCGACAGTTATTAGCCGCAGATGAAGACAGCGAGCTTCAAAAGCATGCTCTTAGTGCTCCGGCCATAAAAAATCCGATTCGTATGGATGGGTTTTTTGGCGATTGGCCAGCAGTTCAAACTCAGGATGAGCGTTTTAATATCAATCATCCCATTTGGTTAGCCGTACCTGATATTGAGGGCGCGTCTCTAAATGAAACCGCTTTTTCACTTCGTCTGGCGCAGTCTTCACAGCATCTCTATGTCGCCATAGATGTTCGGGATGATAAACTCGTTTTTCGAGAGCCGTCACACTTACGTTTGGATTATAACGATCATGTTCAGCTAACGTATTATGATGCCTTCGGCCGCCTTCAACGCATTATCATTCCAGCAGAACAAGAAGGCCCTTTGGCAAGCTATTTTACCGATGCCCAATGGCAATTCGGGAAAGATATTTTCAGACCTGGCTCCAGAGAAGCCATTGCTAGTCATAAAACTGACATTCAAGGTTATTGGCGTAAGACTAATGAAGGTTATGCCATTGAGTTTCGAATCCCCATCGCACAGCTCGATACCACACCAACACAGCTGCATTTCGCCATTGTCGATGTCGACGACAAGCCTGAATATGGGCCGCAGGCCATTGTCGCAAGTCTCCCCAAAAGTCTGGAAGACAAACTTAATCCGGTTGCCCTGCACGCGCGCGAACTTCAGCGGGTAATCGATGAATTGAAAAACACCTATGCGCGTCTCTGGATTTTCGATAGCCGAGGCAGGGAATGGGCCTATGCCGAACGAGACTCTCAAGTTTATTCTCAAGTTTATTCTCAAAATGAGTCGGCATCTTCAACACAATCAAAACCCATTTCATTCGATAGTCAGTGTGTGAAAGATGCACTTCAAGGGAAGATAGAGCCGCTTCGATATCTAAAGGGTGAAGATGGCGAACTGAGCCGCTTGGTCGTGTGTTATCCGATTATCGAGAATCAGGAAACCTTGGGAGTCGTGGTTATTGATGAATCGGCTAACCACGTTCTCGCCCAAGAAGAAGGGCGTATGCGCAATATTGCTATCAAAATAGGTGGCACCATTGCACTGCTATTTTTAGTGCTTTTCTGCTACGCATTTATTTTAGTCAGACGTATTTCAAGGCTCAGTGAGGAAGCATCCAAATCGATCGACCCAGAGGGGAGAATTGAACAAACGACAATACAGGCGAGCCGAAATTTTCCAGATGAAATTGGTGACTTGTCACGCAGCATATCAACGTTATTACAGAAGCAGCATTCGTATGTGAGTTTTCTGGAACGAATTCCTCAGACCCTGCGTCACGAAATATCCAATCCACTGAATAAGCTGCGTACCTCTTTAGAAAACCTTCTGGATGAACAAGCTGAATTATCTAAGAACAACTACATCAGAAAAATTGACTCAGGCATTGATCAAATCAGTTCGATCACTCTTCATCTAACAGAAGCAGCTAGCCTCGAAAGTGCCATTCAAGAAGAACAATTGGTGAATCTAGATTTAATCGATTTTCTCGATGGCTATCTCTCGACATGGGCTGCTCCCATTGAATGTCAAGAATGGGATAAAGCGCCTGCTTTCATTCTAGGAGACAGCAGTCGACTAGAGCAGTTATTCGACAAGCTACTCGATAACGCAAAAAGTTTTTGTACAGAAAATGGCAAGGTAGTCGTGGCTGTTCAGCGCAGCCACAAACGTATGACCGTCACCATCGAAAATGATGGCGCTTTGCTGACGACGCAGCGCTCAGAAGACTTATTTTCACCGATGATCTCTACTCGATCCAGTGGCTCAAGTATTCATCTAGGCTTGGGCTTGCATATTGCAAAATTGATATGTGATCAACATAAAGCAAAGCTAGAAGGCAAAAATAGAAGTGACGGTAGTGGTGTGATTTTTTCTGTTGAGTTTGACTTGCTTTAGGTTTTATTGAGTGTTTTTGAATAGACGATCTTATTCCAAGATCAAGCACTTGTTTTTACCTGTTCTTCAAAAATAATCACATAGTGCATAATCTCTTTTAGATCTGACCAGCTAAGTGCAATACGCGCATCAAGCCAATGGTTTATTCCTTGCTTGTCTAAACACTTTAGTTGCGTATCTATCTGCCCGTCCTTATTCAGGGTTAAACCGTTTGAGGCCATTTCGGGTAGGCAGATATATTTTTCTAAACGCTTCAATGGCTGATCTTTTATATCGCTTAGGGCTAAGCCAGAAAACTGCAAAAACTGCCTGCTCGCAAAACAGACTCGATAGTGTTTATCAATAATCAATATTTTACTATTACTGTTCTCAATTGCTGTGATTAGTGAATTTAACTGTTGGTCTTGTAGGTGGAGTCTTTCAAGGGTTTTGGTTAACTCGTGATTCACTTTGTTAACGGTTTCTGTTCTTGCATTGATGCGCTTTTCAAGTTCAAGATGGGTATGGATTATTTCGTTTTCTGTTTCTTGCCATTGATGTTTTTGGCTTAATAGGTCATCGTTGTTTGAACGGAGTTTTTGGACGTGTTCATTTAATTTATTTCTATCTTTAATTAGCTTATTTACGCAGATTAAAAATATACCTGACAGAACTAACAAGAAAGATATGCTGATTATAATAATGCCTGTTAGGTCTGACGTTTTAATTGTAGGCTTGTTGTCGGCAAAACTCGCTGCGGAAAATAAGCATAGACAAAGGCAGAGTAGAAATTCAGAATGATAAAGCCAATCTCTCCGTTTCATGTACAAGCCTATCGTTTAGCGAATTATCAGATCCCGTTAAGTTTAGACCACTTTCTACAAAATAACTGTTTACCAGGACACGTTAGAATTAAACTTCAGTTAGGCTAGTTTATAAACATTTTTTGGGTACTTTCCTATGAACACATTATTGGTGTCAATAGCTGATATTTTAAGGCAGTCGAAGTTAATTATAGGCTTGATGTTAATTGTTTTGAGTCATTCAGCTACTCCAGCAGTTGTTGCTTCAGATAATGTCAACAAACTTGAAAGGCTTATTAATTTCAACACGATTAATATGAATGCCTTTGAAGAAATACGTTTTAAGGGTGAGACTAATTATCAAATTGTCTCATTAGATACAACTAAGGCCCTTAGGGCAGAGAGTCAGGCAAGTGCATCCGGTCTATTACTAAAAAAGACCATAGACTTATCCAAGACACCTTATTTGAATTGGACCTGGCGACTAGAGAAAGGCCTGCAAGATTTACCCGAAACAAGCAAGTCTGGGGATGACTATGCTGCGCGCATTTATCTGATCCATTCGGGAGGCTGGTTTTTCTGGCAAACCAAAGCCTTAAACTATGTTTGGTCTAGCCGAAAGGCGAAAGAAACAACTTGGCCAAATGCCTATGCGCCCGACAATGCGATGATGAAAGCAGTAAGGGATAAGTCTGACGAATCGGGAGTGTGGTTTACGGAAAAACGGCACGTTCCCAGAGATTTTAATGCATGGCTTGGGGAAAATATTGCTGAAATTGAAGGTGTTGCGATCATGACCGATACCGATGATAGTGAAGGTCATGCCATTGTTTATTTTGGTGATATATTCTTCACCGCAGACTAGGGCGTGTTGATGTTTCGTTTTCACCTCTGTTACCACTGAAAAAGCGCTAATCGAGGCGTGACGAGCGTGGTTTGGTTATTCCAAATAAGAGAGGAACAACGATGAGAAGCGCTTTTTCAGTGGCAACCCGAAGGGCTGAGGTCATTTTTTTGACCAGTGTCGTTATCAGTCGTTCATTTGGAGCAACCAAACCACACTTCTTCCTTCTTCTGCCTAACTGGATCAAAAAAATGACCTTCAGCAGAGATGAATACGAAACATCAACACGCCCTAAGCTCTCAAAAAGGCGCTTAAGTCTTCACGAAACATCTGCATCAGCTTTTCAATATTAGAGACGCCTGCGAAATTAGGGCGGACGATAAAGGCAATACGCCGGTGTGGGCTGGTTTCATTCAAATGCACAGCATGAAGTTCGTTGCTGTTACCTACAAGCTGGTCCAGGGCCATTTCTGGCACAATCGTGGTGCCCATTCTTCCTGCGACCATTTGTATTAAGGTGTTCAAGCTGCTTGAAGCAAATATTTGATTGGTTTGGCTGGGCTGTAATTTACAGGCTGAGAGCGCGTGGTCTTTCAAGCAGTGGCCATCTTTTAAGAGCATTAATTGTGAATGATTAATTTCATCACTATTTATGTCTTCACGTTCTGCCATGGCATCATCGCTTTGGGTGATCCAATAAAAATCCTCTTCCCAGAACTCAAATGCTAATAAGCCATCATGAGAGAAAGGTAAGGCTAATATCGCGGTATCAATATCACCGTTACGCACCTTATCGACTAATACATGTGATTGATCTTCAATGATTCTTAATTGAAAGTCCGGGAACTTTTTTCGTAGATTGGGTAGAACTTTTGGTAATAAGTAGGGACCAATGGTTGGAATAACTCCCAGGGTTATCGGATAACTAAGCGGCTCATTATGGCTTCGAGCGAGCTGATATAAGTCGTCAACTTCCATTTTGATGGTGTGAGCTTTTTCAAGAACAGCTTGTCCGATAGGGGTGACTAGAACCTTCTTGTTATCGCGCTCAAATATCTGAATACCTAGTTGTTTCTCTAGCTCACTTAAAGCCGTACTCAAGGCAGATTGAGAGACTGAGCACTCTTCAGCGGCTTTTTTAAAGTGAAGGTGCTTTTCAACCGCAAGTGCATAGTGAATTTGTTTGAGAGAAATCATCAGTATTAAGCCTTTATATTGATCAGCGCATTGACGCTAAAAGGATGTTCTGTTTTTTAGAATGTCACAATCTAATTTATTTGATTTATTCAATCAATACTTCTGGTTAATATTTCTCTGTCGCTGAGGGAAGGCTCAAAAAGAGCTTGAGTCAGAACTTATTTTCAAACCTACTATTTAAATATAAAACAGAGGATTTACACATGACAAATAAAATTAATCAAAGTATTCCAGAATTTAAAGCAGAAGCTTTCCATAATGGCGAATTCAAGACGATTACTTCAGATGATGTATTAGGTAAGTGGTCAATCTTTCTATTTTACCCTGCAGATTTCACTTTCGTTTGTCCAACTGAATTGGAAGATATGGCAAAGCATTATGATGAACTTCAAAAGCTGGGCGTAGAAGTGTACTCAGTGTCAACCGATTCGCATTTTGTACATAAAGCATGGCATGACAGTTCTGAAGCGATTGGTAAAATTAAATACCCAATGATTGGTGACCCAAGCGGCAAAATCACCCGCGCTTTTGATGTCATGATTGAAGAGGATGGAATGGCACTTCGTGGTACATTCCTGGCTAATCCAGAAGGTATCATCAAGGTATCTGAAGTTCATGATCTAGGTATTGGCCGTTCAGCGAAAGATATGCTTCGTAAAGTGAAAGCTGCACAGTATGTCGCGAATCACGATGGTGAAGTATGCCCGGCAGCGTGGGAAGAGGGTGAAGCCACCTTAACGCCAAGCCTTGATTTGGTAGGTAAGATTTAAATACAAGCGAGCCAGAAACCAGACCCCCTCCTAGTCTCCCCCTTGAAAAAGGGGGAGGGATAAAAAATAGCCACCAATTACTCACGATGAGTAGCACAAAACTAATTGCTCCCATAGCTTGTCAGGGGAGGAGCTAAATACTAACTATTGCCTCCCCCTGCTAAGGGCAGGGCTAGGGTGGGGTGGGGTAAATTTCTGAATCCTAGAAACATAAGAGGCAAAACCATGTTATCCAATGACATTATCCAAGCACTAAAAACATACACTGCAAGCATGAAAAATACGGTGAACCTGGTTTTGCAAACGGGTGATCATGCTAAGCGCTCAGAACTCAAAGAATTCTTAACTAGCTTTGCATCTGTTTCTGAGAATATTTCTCTAGAAGAAAGAGATCTGGCTGGTGTATTGCGTAGCCCAATTAGTTTCTTGATAGAAGCAGATGGCAATGATACAGGTATTCGGTTTTCAGGTATTCCAAGCGGCCATGAGTTTAATTCTTTTGTCTTGGCAGTATTGAATGCTTCCGGTACGCCCTTAAAGCTGGATGAAAGTATTCAAAAAATACTGAAGTCAGTTGATGCTGAACTGAACTTTGAAGTATTCATTAGTTTGAGTTGTCATAATTGCCCGGACGTTGTTCAGGCCTTAAATCAATTTGCCTTGTTAAACCCTAAAATTAAAACAGAAATGATTGATGGCGGTTTATATAAAGATTTAATTGAAACCAGAAACATCCAAGGTGTACCTTCGGTTTACTTGAACGGAGAAGTCTTCGCTAATGGTAAAATTGATCAGGCGACCTTATTAGAAAAGCTTATCGAGACGTTTCCGGTGAGTGTTTTAAGTGATGAGCCAAGCTTGCCTCTGCAAGATGTCACCGTGATTGGTGGTGGTCCAGCGGGTGTTGCAGCCGCTATTTACAGTGCACGTAAAGGATTGAAGGTGACAGTGATTGCTGATCGTTTTGGCGGACAAGTAAAAGACACCATGGGAATCGAAAACTTAATCTCCATACCAAAAACCACGGGCCCGGAATTAACTAATTCACTACAGGCTCATATGGAAGATTATGATATTACGCTTAAGCCTCATCTAAAAGTGACCAACGTAGAAAAGGGTGATATTAAACGCATCCACTTAGGTTCTGGTGAAGTGATTGAGTCCAAAACTCTAATTGTTGCCACCGGTGCTAAATGGAGAGAGTTAGGAGTGCCGGGTGAAAAAGAAAATATCGGTAAGGGCGTTGCTTACTGTCCACACTGTGATGGGCCTTTCTTCAAGGGCAAAGATGTGGCGGTCATTGGGGGAGGAAACTCGGGTATCGAAGCTGCCTTAGACTTAGCGGGTATCGTTAAATCGGTGACAGTGTTTGAATTTATGCCGGAACTGAAAGCCGATCGTGTTTTGGTAAAGCAAGCTCAAGCCAGAGACAATATAACGATTATCAAAAATGTTCTGACCAAGCAGATTATTGCCGACAATGGCAAAGTAGTCGCCATTGAGTATCAAGATCGTGCCACCGAAGAAGTGCTTCAAAAAGAGCTTTCTGGTGTGTTTATCCAAATTGGTTTAATACCTAATAGTCGCTTTTTAGCGGATGTGCTTGAGTTAAGTAAATATGGTGAAGTGAAAATTGATGAGCGTGGCAGAACTTCAGAAGCGGGTATTTTTGCCTGCGGTGATGTGACTACGGTGCCTTATAAGCAAATTGTCATTGCAATGGGTGAAGGTGCAAAAGCCTCTTTAGCTGCTTTCGATTACTTGCTGATGAACTCATCAGCTTAGAATGGCTGCTGTCACAGGGCAACGGTGATCCCAATAGCGTCTTTGAGCAAAACGTGTGAATAAATAAACGGCATAGCTATAGTCTCTTCTTATGTTTTTAGTAAGCATGTATTCAGTCGTTGTTGATTAATTTTCTGAACTAATCAATCTTGGTTTTTTTACTTTTTTCTTCTTCAGGCTGTTTCGCATCGCCAATTAAGTTTTTTGCTGGGCAGACTTTAAAAACAGGGCATTTGGCGCAGCCGATTGCGTAAGAGACAGGGCATAGTTGCATGATGATATTCCTTGGGTGATTGTTTTTGTGTGCTTAAGTATAGATCCATGGTCTGAGTAAATGAATGATAGTGCAAATAATAGTGTAAATGATAGTGCCTTTATATAACTGTCTGATATTACTCGACGGTAATGCCTTTCATATTTCTGAATAAATCTGAACTGCTTTCTTCCATGCCGGATTTATTTTGATCGATAAATAATACCGACAAGTTGTTAGCATTCGCGATTTTCAGCCCAGCATTTGTCCCCAGGCAAAGCAAAGCAGTAGACCAGGCATCGGCAATGGTCGGGCTTTCGTGGATGACGGTGACCGATACCGTTGAATGGGTAACCGGAGCGCCAGTTCGGGCATCGAGGATATGGCTATAACGCTTGCCTGCATCATCGTAATAATGTCGATAGGTGCCAGAGGTCATAATTGCCGTCGGGTTTAATGTGCTAATCGTGATGATTTTTTGGAATCCCGTTGCTTCCGGCAGAGGGCGTTCAATCGCAATTTTCCAGGGCTGCTTATCAGGTTTTTGGCCGCGAGTTTGTAATTCACCACCAATTTCTACGAGATAGTTGTTCACGCCTTTTTTATCTAATAACGCTGAGAGCCTTGCAACACTGTAACCTTGACCAATAGATGAAACGTCGATATTTACCTTACCAAGCTGTTTTTGAATATAGGTTTCGTGAGTTTGAACTTTCTCCATGCCAACTGAATACATCGCTTCGCTTAATTCTGTTCGACTAGGTATGTGTAAAGATTTATTAGTAAAACCCCACAGTGAAAATAGCGGTTTGATAGTGAGGTCGTAACAGCCTTGGCTTGCTAAATGTACTTTGCGCGCTTCTTCAATTAAATAGATGAGCTCAGCATCTGCTTTGATCGCCTGGGTTTCTTTATTATTATTTACTTTGCTGATCACCGAGTCATCACGATAGTTGGATAAAATACTATCTATACGTAATAGTTCAGCATCTAATTCAGCTTGAATTTGTTCTGAGTCGAGGCTTTTATTATCCCAGTAACTGACGTGCCAAGTTGTACCTTGGGCTGAGCCGCTAAGCTTGGTAATCTCAGGCTTTTTAGCGCAGCCGTTAAGTAATAATAGAGATAGAAATAAAAACAAAAAAGTTGAGCGCACGTTTTATGCTCCGATGACAGACTGAATGAGGTAGGCGTTATAAGCAAAATAGGCACTTAATAATATGCTGCCTTTAATCCGGTTAATTTTGTGCCCTTTTCCGAAACCATAAGCCATAACTAATAACATAATAATTAAGCCCAGCATCACTGACCAATCACGCCATAGAACTTCTGGTGCAAGATCCGTCATTGGACTAATCGTACCGGCAATACCGATAACCGCTAATAGGTTAAACATGTTTGAGCCAATGACATTACCAATAGCAATATCATGCTCACCCTTTTTAGCGGCTACAATAGATGCGGCGAGTTCAGGGAGTGAGGTGCCCAAGGCGACAATGGTTAAACCAATAATTAAATCACTTACGCCAAGTTGTTGAGCAATCTCAACGGAGCCCCAAACCAAAATACGCGAACTTCCCACTAATACCGCTAGGCCTAATGCCAGCCAAAACAAGGCTTTTCCAAGAGACATTGCATGTTCTAGTTGATCTTCAAATTCACTTTCTAAAGGGTCGCCCTTGTTATTTAGCGCGGCATAAATTGACCAGCCGATTACAAGAAAGAAGCCCGCTAATAGGATAAAGGACTCAAGATATGTTAGGGATAAATCCCATAAAAAGTAACCCGTTAATAGACTGATTGCGATAAGTAAAGGGATTTCTTTTTGAATGATTTTAGAGTGTACAACCATCGGTGCGACAAGCGCAGTTGTCCCTAATATCAAACTGATATTCACGATATTCGAACCCAAGCCATTACCCAGTGCAAGCGCAGGGTTACCGTCCATTGCTGCCATAGCCGAGACCACCATTTCGGGTGCAGAGGTACCAAAGCCGACAATGACCATACCAATCAACAGAGAAGGTAATCCCATATGTTTCGCTGTGGCTGCTGCACCATCAACAAAGCGATTGGCGCTCCAAACTAACAAGATAAAGCCGACTAAAATGGCCAGTGCAGGAAGTAACATAAGAAGACCTTTTTAATTCAAAATAAGAAAATAGATGAGCGCTGCTAAAAACATTCGGTAGATCACATAAGGCCACATTCCGAACAGGTTTAACCATTTTAGAAAGAAGTGAATAGCCAGCATCGCGGTGATGAAAGAAGTTAAGCTGCCAATCATAAAGGCCGTCCAATCGATAATCGCAGTCTCATCGCTTGCCACTTCAAGAATTTTTACCGAAGCGGCCAAAAAAGTAATGGGGATGGCTAATAAGAAAGAAAAGCGAGAGGCTGCTTCGCGTGTTAGTCCAAGTAATAAGCCTGCGGTAATCGTGGCGCCCGAACGAGATGTGCCTGGAACCAATGCAAGCGCTTGGCAAAGACCAATCACCAGAACATCTTTAGCGTTAATATCATTAATTGTACGTGTTTGTTTCGCGGTAAAGTCTGCAAAACCTAAGAGCACGCCGAAGGCAATGGTTGTCATCATGATGATTTCAGCCGAGCGCAAATGCGTGTCAATAATATCGAGTAAGGCTAGCCCCGCTAACCCGGCGGGTACTGTGCCGAAAACCACCGCCCAGGCTAAACGGCTTTGGCCAACATGTTGGCGTTTAATGATAGAAGAAATGCCATCTCTTAATAAGTGGCTGACATCATTTCGGAAGTACAAGACAACGGCTAACAAGGTACCAATATGAACCGCTAAATCGAAGGCAAGGCCTTGATCATCTTCGCCGGTAAATAATGGCATTAAGACTAAGTGGCCAGAACTCGAAATCGGTAGGAATTCCGTGATTCCTTGAATGATACCTAACCAGACTGCGTAAACTGCATCCATCGAGAAATGATTCCTGTAAGTAATAAAATGGCTAGGTGATTCTTAAGAAGAGCACAGATTGACCACCACCACAAAGCAGCGGATTCTACCATAGCTGAAGGTGAATACAATTTTATACAGACAGGATTTTCATACTATTCTGAAGATTAACTTAAGGCTTATATTTAGTTTGACTCTTCTAAAATTACCCCCCGGCTATGTATGCCATAGGTAACTAAACACCCGGCCGTACTTCAGCGCTATTGTCAGGTGATCTTTTGTGGGCCTTTGTTATTCACGCTGCATTCCTAGGTGCTAGGTGATTAGGGCGCGCGCAGGTGCTTGGTTTTCATTATGCCTTTTGAGGGTCGTATGTTAAATAACTTGTAAAGAAAAACAATCTCTTTCAGTTGCTCTGCAATAGGGCCATACTAAAATTGCTAGGCATTGACATCGTAACAGATATTGATGTCAATGTTCGGAATGGTCCTCAGGTTAGCTCAAACTGACTTTAGGTTTATGCACTTATGGCGAGAGATAAAAATAATGAGCAAAGGACAAGATAGTAAAAAAGATTCTAAGAAGAAACCGCTTTTAACCGCAAAGGAAAAGAAAGCAGCCAAGAAAACCAAGAAAACTGAAACAAATGTACTAGGTAATTAAACGAAACAGACTGTCAAGTCATGTTGGCGGTCTGTCTGTTGTATCTAAGCGTTTAAGTAGGCGATAGAAGTTACTACGATTAACGCCCATTTCTCTTGCTGCTGCTGCTTGATTTCCATTGTGTTTATGCAGGATTTTCTCAATAAACTGTCGCTGAAATTCTTCGGTGGCATTTTTCAAATTACCATTTGCCTGCAAGTTTAGCTGGCTGAAATCTGTCTGCTGGAGCACCAGCGAGTCAGCTTGTGTGGTAGATGAATTAGTGTGCTTGGGTTTTATGTCTAGGTGGTAATAATTTATTACGATGGAGCGTTTGCTTCTGCCTTGCTCTGCAATAGCTTTTAGTGCTGCACGACTTAAGGTGTGTTCTAGTTCTCTCACATTACCTGGCCAGTCATAGGCTGTTAGAAGATATTTGGCTTCTGGTGTAATGCGCAACCCTTCCACCCCCAAGCGTTTTTGGTTCTCTTCAAGCAAGTAGCCGCTTAACAATAGGATATCTTTTCCTCGATCCCGCAGAGGTGGCACGGTAATAGGATAAACACTTAAACGATGGAATAAATCTGCTCTGAAACGTTTTTCAGCAACTTCTTTTTGGAGGTCCCGATTTGTTGCTGCAATGATTCTGACGTTTACCTTGATTAGCTTATCTGAGCCAACACGTTGTATCTCACCGCTTTGTAAGGCGCGTAATAGTTTGGGTTGTATTGATAAAGGCAGTTCGCCGATCTCATCTAAAAATAATGTACCCCGATCAGCAACTTCAAACTTACCGGCTCTATCTGCGATTGCGCCCGAAAAAGCCCCTTTTATATGACCAAAGAGCTCACTTTCAGCAATATTTTCAGGTAAGGCTGCACAGTTGATATAGATTAAAGGGCCTAAAGAACGTGGTGATAAAGAATGCACTCTTCGAGCGACAAGCTCTTTGCCTACGCCTGTTTCACCTAAGACTAATACGCTGAGGTGTGATTGCGCCACAATGGCAACTTCATCTTTGAGCTTTTGAATGGGAAGGCTGTTACCAATAATTCTACCGGGTGACTCAGAAGAGAGTGCCTGATTAACGAGTTGATGGTGGGCAGCATTACTTTCAAGCGTATCGATACGTTCTGCCGATTTGACAGCAGCTTCCGTTAAGCGAGTAAATGTCTTGATTTCTAGTGGGTTAAGGTTATCGAATGTACCCGGATTAACAGCGTCTAGCGTTAATAAACCCCAAGGTTTTTCATCTATAAATAATGAAATGCCCATACAGTCATGAACTTGAGTATTAAAGGCTTCATCATCAATTAAGCCATCATAAGGGTCTGGTAAAGTGGAATCAGATTCAAAGTGAACGGGGTCTCTAGAATTGAGAGCCTGAGAAAACCTGGGGTGCTCGTTGACAACGAATCGCCTTCCTAATACGTCATCACTGAGTCCTCTGGTCGCCAGCGGTTTTAGAAGGCTCCCATCTAGTTTAAGTACAGCAGCTGCATCAAAAGGGAAGATGGTTTGCATGCATTTTAAAAGATGGTCGTACCGTTGCTCATCATCCAGGTCTAAGGGCAGTTTTTCAACGATGCTGCTAATGGCATCATAAAACAATTGGCTGGTTGTCATATCCACACCCGGGTTGTCGTAATGATCTCTTTTATTAAGTGTCATTTTGATCTCCGTAAGTTAATTATTGTTATAAATCAATCGCTTATTTGGTGGCATGAATGTTGAGTATGTCTATGTGTATTCATTAAAGCAGTGCTTAAAACAGTGCAATGAAGTATGGCTGTCTCAATGACATCAGAGTTTGACAAAGATCAAGTAAGCGGTTTTTTCTTGGTTTTTTACCTACTTATGGGGATGAACTAACCACTAATTGGTTATTCATAAAGTCAGGCTTAAGTGAGAGTGTTGAATGTGAGTCAGGTAGCTCAATTTGTAAACAATTAGGGAGTTAAATTTACAGCTAAAAGCAAGATGCTTACTAGAAGAGTAGCTAGAAGAGTAGCTAGAAGAGTAAGCAGAGTGAGAGGGTTTTAACAAAAAATAGCGACATCACAAGATAGGAGTTCGCGCACGATGAAAAAGAATAAATTAGCCTTTTCGGCATTATTACTGGCAATGGGTGTCGGTATGGGATCAGGAGCTTATGCGGCAAATGAAGCTGCACCGACCTTGACGCCTGAAGAATTTAATCAAGCAAAAACGATGTATTTTCAGCGCTGTGCAGGTTGTCACGGGGTACTCCGTAAGGGGGCAACAGGTAAAAGCCTAATGCCTGAAGATACGCTTAAAAAAGGCACGAATCGTCTTGCACGTATCATCGAGCTGGGTACAGAAGGGGGAATGAATAACTTCGATGATATATTTACGAAAGATGACATCACCATGTTAGCGAAATACATCCAGATGGAACCACCGGTTCCACCTGAAATGTCTCTGGCCATGATGAAAGAGCGTACCAAGGAGTATGTTGCACCAAAGGATTACCCAACGAAGCCGCTTCATGGCCGCAATTGGGAAAACTTTTTTGTGGTTATCGAGCGTGATGCCGGTATGGCCGCGATTATTGATGGTGACAAGCATGAAATCGTAGCGCACCTCGATACCGGTTATGCGGTACATGTTATTAAAGGTACTGAGCATCATAAACTAGGCCATCCAGAAGATGCAGTAGGTCGTTTTTGGTTTACCATCGGTCGTGATGGCAAGGTTAATAAAATCGACTTATGGCAAACGCCTGAAAAAATGCTCGTAGCAGAAACGCAAATGGCCTACGACGCACGGGATATCGCGGTATCGGGTGATGGTAAGTATGTGATTGCTGGCGGTTACTGGCCACCACACTTCGTGATCATGGATGCAGAAACACTTGAACCTCTAAAAGTGGTGTCTTCTCGCGGTGTGAATGTTGATGGTGAGTATGTGAATGAGGCGCGTGTGGCGGCTATTTATACGACACCAAACGAGCCTACTTGGATGGTAGCAATCAAAGAATTAGGTCAAATGTGGCAGGTGGATTATAGCGATATCAATAACCTGCGTATCGATCAAATTGATTCAGCTAAATTCCTTCACGATGGTTTCTTCGATCCAACGGGTCGTTACTTTCAGATTGCTGCCAATGCCTCTAACAAGATGGTGGTTGTCGATACCAAAGAACGTAAGTTAGAGAAAATGATCGATGTTGCAAAACTTCCTCATCCTGGTCCTGGTGCTAACTGGATAGATAAGAAATGTGGTCCTGTTGGTGGAACAACTCATCTAGGAGTAGGCGAAATATCTGTTTGGGGTAATGATCCAATGGGTCACCCAGATCAAGCATGGAAACTATGCTATACGGTTGAAACAGATGGTCCTGGTGCATTTATCCGTACCCATCCTGATTCACAATATGTTTGGGCTGATCAATTGAAACATCCAGAGCCCGAGATCCAGCAAAGCGTGCAAGTCTTTGATAAAGATACCCGCAAAATTGTGAAGACCATTCGTGTCACCGAAGAGAAGGGTAAAGCAGCGCTTCATATGGAGTTCAACCAAAAGGGTACCGAAGTTTGGGTATCTGTTTGGAACAGGGCAGATAGCAAAAACCCAACAGGTGAGATCGTCGTTTATGATGCGAAAACGCTTAAAGAAATCAAGCGTATCAAAGGTCTGACGACACCAACCGGTAAGTTCAATGTGTATAACAGAGCAAACCATAAAACCTAATTAAACCTGATTGTTAAGGTGAAATTAGTTAGAGGGAGGCCGTATAAGGCTTCTCTCTTCCCCTCATACCAAGTATGAATTTGATCAGAAAAACTCTAGGGAGTTCCTTCGATGAGTGCAGCAGAAAAGCTCAAAAGCCTGTTATCTAAAAAAGTGATGTATGGCGCAACGGTGGCAGCAGCATTATTTTTCATGTTTGTTGGTGTTATTTTTTGGGGTGGCTTTAATACCGCAATGGAGGCGACCAATACCATGTCGTTCTGTATTAGCTGTCATGAAATGGAAGAAAATGTTTATCAGGAATATAAGCACACCATTCATTACCAAAATAGAAGTGGTGTCAGAGCCACCTGTTCAGATTGTCATGTGCCTGATCCATGGGTACATAAAGTTGTACGAAAAATCCAAGCCTCCAACGAGCTTTTACATAAAGCGCTTGGCAGTATCGATACCCCCGAAAAGTTTGATGCGAAGCGTTTAACACTGGCAAAAAACGTTTGGCATGCCATGAAAGATACCGACTCACGCGAGTGTCGTAACTGTCATGATTTTGAAACCATGCAGCCAGAAGATCAAAAGCCTAGGGCACGTAAACAGCATCTTAATGCAATGACGGCGGGCAATACCTGCATCGACTGCCACAAAGGTATTGCACACAAAAATGTTCACGATCAATTAACAGATGAAGAGCTAGATGAGTTAACCAAGCCGGTTCCAAGTAATGCGATACCTATTCCTCAGCACTGGCAGGACTTTTTAGATAAAGAAGAAGCCGAAAAAGTAGCGCAGAAGAAAGCCGCTGAAGATGCCGCACTTTTAGCTGCAGAGCAAGCCAAACAAGCAGACATTGAAGCAGCTGAATTAGCGAAGCAAGAGCAAGCTAAAGCATCGACTATTAAAAAAGCACTTGTACCCCTTGCGAAAAAACAATCAAAGTCAGCAGCCGTTTCCAGTATCAACTGGGCAGCGGTACCCGCTCGAAATGTCACTGTGTTTTATCCTGGCCAAGCCTCGATGGAGTGGGCCTTAGGGCGTGATCATGGGGGTAAGCGTTCATTTACTAAGGGTGACCGTTGTATTGCTTGTCATGAAGAAGAAGCGGCTGATATTGGCCAGAAAATTGTGAGTGGTGAAAAGTTGGAAGATAAAGTGATTCCGAATAAGCGAGGAAGTATTCCTGTCGATGTCAGAGCTGCTCACGATAATGACAATCTTTACTTGCAGTTCTCTTGGGAAGATGCTGCTCACAACCCGGTTCCCTTTGTTGATGGAGGAAAAATGGATGCTAAGAACCCAATCAAACTCGCCTTTATGCTAGCCACGGATGAAGTGGAATATGCCGATCGCGCCGGTTGTTGGGGAACCTGTCATGCCGATTTGAATGAGATGCCTTTCGCGCCAGCTGGTCAAGATGTGACTAAATATATTGGCGAAAGTAGAACGGAGATTGAAATCAAAGGCCGTAATGATAAGCCATTAGGTGGCTGGGATAAACGTAAGACTCAAGCAGAGTTAGATGCTGAACTCACTGCGCAACACTTTATGGACATTATCCGCTACAAGTCTGGTGAAAAGTCTGTTGAAGACGGTCATATTCTGGCAGAGCGTATTATGAACGAAGCTGTGATTAGCCAAGCAAATGGTACTAAACAAGGTAAAAAATGGACCGTCGAATTCAAACGCCCATTAGCCCAAAGTGACGGTAACCTTGGTTTAGCATTAGATAAGCAATATAACTTCGGCTTTGCTATTCATGATGATCACACTAATGGTCGTTTCCACCACGTTTCTTTCGGCTACAAATTAGGCTTTGATAACGGTGATGTTGAAATTAATGCGGTTAAGCAATAATCATTAATCATTAAGGAAGGTAAAGATGTCAGACATAAGTACAGGTCTTAGTCGATTGCAGTTCATAAAAGAATGTGTAAACCGCTCACTGTCTGTACTTGTTTTTCTGACACTGACACCGTTTGCAAATGCAGAAATACTAGAAGTAAGTATCAAAAAAATGCTCTTTGTACCAGAAACCATCACGGTTAATGTGGGTGATGTTGTGCGTTGGGTTAACCATGAGCGAAGGCAATATCATAGTGTCTGGTTTGAAACACTGGGTGATCCAGAGCCAGATTATTTCTTCCCCGGCGAATTTTTCGAAAAACGTTTCCTTCAAGCAGGTAGTTATGCTTACCGTTGTGGACCTCATCCTGAAATGATCGGCACCGTAGTGGTGCTCGCTCAAGGAAATGATATATCCATAGAAAAAAATAGACTGCCTCAAGATAGGCAAGCTGAGCTTGAATATTTAGTGAGACAGGATTGTGGTTCTTGTCATGGTATGACGCTTAAGGGGGGGCTTGGGCCAAGCTTATTACCTGAAAGCTTGAAGGTCTTTAGTGTTGATGACTTAAGTGCTGTTATTTTAGAGGGTCGTCCGGGTACACCCATGCCTCCGTGGAAAGGCATTCTTAATACAGAGGATGCCAGTTGGATTGCAACTTATCTAAAAGCGGGTTCAGGAGTGCAGCCATGATGATTCGAAGTCTGATAACTATTGGTTTGGCACTTTCTTTAAGTGCTTGTAGTGGTTTATTAAAAGATGCCAATCAAGCAGAAAATTCAGTTCAAGTACTAAGGGCCACGGGTGATTTGGGTGTCATTATTGAGCGGGCAACCGGCTCTGTAAAGCTTGTGGATACCAGTGCTAAAGCGCCTTTCGCGAATATTCAAGGTTTGGGCGATTTATCGCATGCATCAATCGTATTTTCTCGTGATGAACGTTTCGCTTATGTTTTCGGGCGAGATGGCGGCCTGACGAAAGTTGACTTACTTAAACAAAAGATCGCCAAGCGGGTGATTCAATCGGGTAACAGTATTGGTGGTGCTATTAGTCAGGATGGTCGCTTAGTTGCCGTTTCTAACTACTCACCAGGTGGTGTCAAGGTATTTGATAGCGAAACCTTAGAGCTATTAATAGATATTCCAGCGACTGAATTTGTTGACCCGTTAAGTGGAGAAACCAAGCGAAGTAAAGTGGTTGGCTTAGTCGATGCGCCCGGGCAAAAATTTGTATTCAGCTTGTTTGATACACATGAAATCTGGGTGGCAGACTTCTCAACATCAAAGCAGAAAAACCCAGACATTCAAAAATTTACCAGCATCGGAAAACAACCCTATGACGCGCTTATTTCTCCAGACGGACGTTACTATATAGCCGGATTATTTGGTGAAGATGGTATGGCAAAACTTGATCTCTGGCATCTCGAAAAGGGTATTCAGAGAATTTTGCCGGATTACGGAAAAGGCGAGCAAAAGCTTCCAGTATATAAAATGCCGCACCTAGAAGGCTGGGCTATCGCAGGAGATCTTGCCTTTGTTCCTGCTGTTGGCCATCACCAGGTTTTAGTTATTGATCTGAATACTTGGCAACAGATTGGGGAAATTGCTGTGCACGGTCAACCGGTATTTGTAATGGCGAGACCTGATGGCAGGCAAATTTGGGTCAACTTTGCTTACCCCAATAATGACACACTTCAGGTGATTGACTCTGAAACGATGAAAATTATGAGCACTCTGGTGCCTGGAAAGGGCGTCTTGCATATGGAGTTCTCTCCCAGAGGTGAGCACGTTTGGACATCGGTAAGAGATTTGAATCTTGTGAATATTTACGACACTGAAACGCTTGAATTAATTACCCAGTTTGAAGCCAGTAGTCCAAGCGGCATATTTTTTACAGCGCGTGCCCACAAAATTGGTTTGTAAAATGAATAAGAACAAATAAACACTACAGGAATAACGCGAATGGCTCTGCAAACAGATGCACTAACTCAGGTTTTGTTAAAATACTATCAGCGAGATTTTCCGATAGTCTCTAGGCCGTTTCAGGAAATAGCAAAGTCTTTTGATAATGCCGATCGTTTTTCAAAATTAGACCGCTTTTCATACTCAGAAAATGAGGTGTTAACTAAACTTATTGAGCTGAAATCACACGATGTGCTGACACGTATAGGGCCTATATTTGATCATAAACGTGCAGGTGCAAGCCTTCTAGCAGCAGTGAGTGTGCCTCATGAAAAACTCAATGAGGTGGCAGAGAAAATAAATGGTTTTGCAGAAGTGAATCATAATTATGGTCGTGAACATCGTTATAACCTTTGGTTTGTGGTGACTGCACCGAATAAGCTTCATCTGGATCAAACCCTGTCTGACATGGAGATAATGACGGGCTACCCCATACTTCGTCTGCCCATGGTGAAGTCTTACTACATTGATTTAGGGTTCCAGGTCTCGCATGAGAAGCTAATGCCTAAAAAGCCTATACCATCACCTGATTTTTCTGAAGCTGAAACTGAAGCTGAAACTGAAGCTGAAGATAGTGAACCTGTCGATCTACTTTGTGAGATAGATCAACATCGTTTACGTGTACTGATTCAAGATGGGCTGCCATTGCTTGAACAACCCTTTAAAGTACTGGCTGACAGCTTGGGTTTTGCGACAGAGCAGCAGGTGATGAATAGCCTAAAGTCTTGGTTAAAAAGTGGTTTGGTAAAACGCATAGGCTTAGTCACGAATCATCACCAATTAGGATATACATCTAATGCAATGGTTGTCTGGGATGTACCTGATCACCTAATTGATAAGGCTGGTGAGCAGATTAAGCAATCCGGTCTGGTGAGTCTGTGTTATCAGCGTGAGAGAAGCTTGTCCGAGTGGCGATATAACCTTTACTGCATGATTCATAGTCGTGATCGAGTCAATGTTTTAGAGCAAGTCACAAAACTGAATGGCTTGGCAAACTTGGCATCCATGCCATCAGAGACGCTTTTCACTGTTCGACAATATAAACAAAAGGGTGGGTTATATAGTGTTGAGCAAAAGCCAAAAACAAGCTCTATCCCAGAACAGAATGCTTATCAAAATAGCAATACAAAGCAAGCAGGGATGATGTAATGGATAAACTCGATTTAAAAATCATCAAGCGTTTACAGTATGGTTTTCCCGTATGTGAATACCCTTATGCAGAAGTTGCTAAAGAAATTGATGTGACAGAGTCAGAGCTGATTAGCCGTTTAACGGGCATGCTGCACGATCGAACCTTAACTCGGTTTGGGCCTATGTATCACGCAGAAATTTTGGGTGGTGGCTTATCACTTGCCGCGATGTCGGTACCGAAAAGTCAGTTTAAGCAGGTGACGGATATCGTTAATAGTATGCCAGAGGTTGCGCATAACTATGAAAGAACCCATGAATTAAATATGTGGTTTGTGATCGCCACCGAATATCCTGAACAGCTTCCAGAAGTGATACAACAAATCGAAGAAAAAACCGGTTTCCATGTCTACAACATGCCTAAATTGGAGGAGTTTTATGTTGGCTTCTATCTCGACCTCTAATGATCTAGATCATGTAGAGACAAATCCAAGTGCTCAGGTTAAAAAGCCTGTCTACCCATTATCGAGTATAGATCGAAAGCTCGTCGTCTTAACGCAAGAAGGTTTGCCACTTGCACCACGGCCTTACCATGTATTGGGGGTGATTCTTGGTATCAGTGCCGATGAGGTCATGGCAAGATTACAAAACATGCAAGATAAAGGGGTGATCAGACGAATTGCTGCGGTACCGAATCATTACAAGTTGGGTTACAAAACCAATGGCATGACCGTATGGGATGTCAGTGATGACAAAATACAAGAATTAGGTGTCATTGTGGGCGCTTTACCCTTTGTGAGTCATTGCTACCACCGTCCAAGACACTTACCACATTGGAGGTATAACTTGTTTGCCATGGTGCATGGTAAAACTAAATGCGAGGTTGAGGGTTACATAGAGCGCATTCGTCAATTGATCGAAGCAGATCTTCATGCGCATGATGTTTTGTACAGTACACGTATCCTCAAAAAAACCGGGCTAAGAATAGGTGAAAAGAAGTAGCGTCTTGATTGGCAAATAAAGCGATCCATGAGCGAAGAATAAATCAGTACTTAATGAGGGTTAGTCGTGTTTCGAATCAGTCAATATATGAAGATCTTGCATGAACAAAGGCCTTGCGGTGTTAAACGAAAGCCACCTGGCCCCGTTGTTATTTGGAATCTTATTCGTCGTTGCAATCTCACCTGCAAACATTGTTATTCCATTTCTGCCAATACCCATTTTCCGGGTGAACTGAGTACCCAAGAAGTCTTCACGGTGATGGATGATTTGAAAGCCTTTGGTGTGCCTGTACTCATCTTGTCAGGCGGTGAGCCCTTGCTTCGGCCTGATATATTTGAAGTGGGTAAACGCGCGAAAGAGAAAGGTTTTTATGTTGGCCTATCCAGCAACGGTACCTTAATTGATGACAAGAATATCCAGGATATTAAAGCCGTCGGCTTTGATTACGTGGGTGTCAGTATTGATGGTCTACGTGAAAATAATGATTCATTTCGGCAAATGCAGGGTGGTTTTGATGCCGCTTTAAATGGTATTAAATTGTGTCGTCAGCATGGCATCAAAGCCGGTTGGCGCTTCACCTTAACAGAACAAAATAGTGCCGATCTTCCTGCTTTGCTCGATATTATGGATGAGCATGGCGTCGAAAAATTCTATCTCTCCCATTTAAATTACTCCGGTCGCGGCAAGCGTAATCGCAAAGGTGATGCCTACTTCAAAACAACCCGTGATGCCATGGATTTGCTTTTCGACAGAGCCTGGAAGGATGTTGTCGCAGGCAAGCAAACAGAATATGTGACCGGGAATAATGATGCCGATGGTGTGTATTTATTGCACTGGGCTGCCAAGCGTTTTCCAGAACGTGTGGACTTGCTCAGGCAACATCTAGAGCAGTGGGGAGGCAACTCATCGGGTATCAATATTTCTAATATCGATAATTTAGGGAATGTTCATCCAGACACCTTTTGGTGGAATCATCACCTTGGTAATGTCAAAGACCAAGCGTTCTCAGATATTTGGACGAATACTCAGGATGAATTGATGCTGGGGCTGCGCCGGTCGCCTAGATCAGTGAAAGGCCGTTGTTCACAATGTCAGTACTTTTCTATCTGTGGTGGCAATACCCGTGTTAGAGCGTTTAGTTTTGATGGTGACTACTGGGGTGAAGATCCGGGTTGCTATCTAGAAAATCAAGAAATTGGTTTGACTAATGACGCCGCTGAGATGCTTTCTATGGAAACGTGTCTAGAGGATAAAGTGAACACCACTCAGTTGAATTTGCTTTAAAAAATAAATAAAGCAGGTGTTTTTTTCAACACTGGCTTACTGAGGATAAGAACTGAGAGCTCTTGATGAGAGCTCTTGATGAGATCTTTTGATGAGAGATAATAATGAGAGATAACATTGAACTAACGAATTCTGGTTATTTATTTGCTCTGGGTGTCGATAATCGCAGACCTTTTCTACCGGGTGAGGTTGTGTTGATTGGTGCCGGGCCGGGTGATGTTGAGCTACTAACCGTTCGTGCCTATAAATTAATTCAAGAAGCCGACTGTGTTGTTTACGATAGGTTGGTGAGTGCGGATGTGATGGCGCTGGTATCTGACAATGCGGAATGTATTTATGTCGGTAAACAAAGTTCAAATCATGCCTTGCCACAAGAAGAGATAAATAAACTTCTTATCGAAAAAGCCCAAGCGGGCTGTAAAGTTGCTCGTTTAAAAGGCGGCGATTCTTTCATTTTTGGCCGAGGTGGTGAAGAAGTTCAGATGCTCTTGGATGCCGGAGTCTATTGTCGCGTTGTCCCTGGCATCACTGCCGCATCAGCCTGTACAACGTATTCAGGTATTCCCCTGACGCATCGAGATTATGTGCATGGCTGTACCTTTGTGACGGGTCATTTAAAGGATGACTTGCTCGACTTACCCTGGCATGCCTTAGCAAGAGAAGACCATACGCTCGTTGTTTATATGGGAATCAAAACCGCGGGTGCTTTGTCTAAAGCACTAATAGAACATCAGCTTCCGGCCAAAACACCTGTTGCACTGATCAGTGATGGCACCAGTTTGCAGCACCGCAGCTATAAAACGACCTTGGCAGAGCTGCCCTCGTTTATTGAGGCGAACTCGATTAAAGCACCTACCCTGATTGTGATTGGCAAGGTAGTGAACGCCTTGGATGTGTCTAAACGAGCGTCAGTAAAGGGTGAGATGAAACAAATATTGGGTGCTTGGGAACAGAATCGTTTTGAGTCTGTTCAGCGCTTAGCTATTTAGTTAATGAATGAGTCAAACTATGCCGAATAACCACTTACATCGTCGAAATCGTTTACTGCTTTTGCTGGGTTTTCTTGGTATTTCCAGTCTGATACTGGCTAACGAGTCTCCAAAGCTAACAAGCCATGCCAAGGTGCTTTATGAGAAGCATTGCGTGGCCTGTCATGGGTTATCTCGTTTGGGAGGCATGGGGCCGGCTTTACTCCCCGAGAACCTTTCTCGGCTAAAGAAAAATAAAGCAGAAGACGTGATTAAGCATGGACGAGTGGCCACTCAAATGCCTGCATTTGATAAGTACTTGAAAAATGATGAGATAAAAGCACTTATTGATTTAATTTATACGCCACTCGATAAAACGCCAAGCTGGGGAATGGAGCAGATTAGTTCTTCCCATAAGCAATTTTTCAATGACGACCAATTAAGTGATAAGCCCGTCTTTGAAGCCGATATGATGAATTTGTTCATTGTAGTTGAGTTAGGCGATCATCATGCAACACTTTTAGATGGTGATACGTTCGAGCCTATTCATCGGTTCAAAACTCACTTTGCCTTGCATGGTGGTCCAAAATATTCACCTGATGGGCGTTATGTCTATTTTGCTTCGCGTGATGGCTGGATCAGCAAGTTCGATATCTATAATCTGAAAACGGTAGCCGAAGTTCGAGCAGGTATTAATACCCGAAATTTGGCGGTTTCAAGTGATGGCCGGTACGCTATTGCGGCAAACTACCTACCGAATAACTTAGTTATTTTCGATGCAGAAAACCTGAAGCCGATTAAGGTGATTGATGTTTTGGATCAGTCAGGCAAAGCCTCGCGAGTCAGCGCCGTTTATAATGCACCACCCAGAAATAGCTTTATTGCCGCCTTAAAAGATATTAAAGAGGTTTGGGAAATAAATTATGAAGACATTCCGCCAGCCGGTTTTGCAGGGTGGGAGCATGATTACAATAAAGAATCTGGCGATGTCGTTCAGCCAGAGCCCTTTCCGATTCGCAAAATTGCCGTCAGTGCCTATCTGGATGACTTCTTCTTTAATCAGGATTACAGCTTATTATTTGGTGCATCCCGTGAAGGTGAAGGCTTGATCCTATCCTTGGATGCCCGTAAAGAAATTGGCCGGCTCGATGTACCAGGAATGCCGCATTTGGGTTCGGGTATTACTTGGAATTACCAAGGTAAAGAGGTCATGGCTACACCTAACCTTAAAGATGGCAAAGTGAGTATTATCGATATGGAAAATTGGACCACCATCAAACATATTGAAACCAAAGGCCCAGGATTCTTTATGCGTAGTCATGAAAAAACACCTTATGCCTGGGTGGATGTGTTTTTTGGCCCGAACAAAGACTTAATGCATGTGATTGATAAAAATACCTTGGAAATCGTCAAAACCTTACAGCCCGTTCCAGGAAAAACAGCTGCACATATCGAGTTCACCAAAGACGGCCGATATGCCTTGATGAGTATCTGGGATGAGGAGGGTGCTGTGATTGTTTACGATGCCAAAACCTTGGAAGAAGTGAAGCGTATTCCGATGTCCAAGCCATCAGGAAAATATAACGTATATAACAAAACCACGTATTCTCGTGGCACCAGTCATTAATATTTTAATTCCGCCTAAAATGATGTCAATTTGAATTATGTTGTAAAAATGACCTCTTTTTATTGTTGTCAAAATAACAGCTAAAATAATTAAAGTCCATATAAAACAAGTAGTTATTGCTTGGCATGGAACTTGTAACAGAGTCTGGTGTAGTCCTGCAGTTTTCGTTAATTTCAAGTTTTGATATGACGTCAAAATGATAAATAAACGAGTATAAGTTGCATTGGCTAGCAATCAGAAAAGGGGCGCTAGTGACGGCCAGCGATGTCCAACATAGCGTTATATAGCATTTTATAACAACGGGAGCCGCGACATGGCTGATAACTTTACCAAAGGTATGGCCCGAAATATCTACTATGGCGGAAGCGTATTTTTCTTCTTGCTCTTAGTGGGGCTAACTTTTGACACGATGCTCGAATTACCGAAACGGGATCATCGGGAAAACATTACAGAGGCTGTTGAAAACGGCAAAACGCTCTGGGAAAAAAATAATTGTGTTGGCTGCCATAGCATTATGGGTGAGGGTGCCTATTTTGCGCCGGAACTTGCCAACGTATTTGATCGTTATGCAGATAGTGACAGTGATGGTATTGGGGATGATGTGGCAGGTTTCGAAAACTTTCTTCAAAACTGGATGGCCATTCAGCCTTTAAATGTTCCGGGTCGTCGTCAGATGCCGCAGTTCAATCTTACTGAAAAAGAGGTTCATGAGCTCGCTCAGTTCCTGATTTGGACTTCACGCATAAATGACAATGATTGGCCACCGAATAAACAAGGCTGAGGGAGAGAAAAAGTATGAAATATGAATCTCAAAAAGTCGCTCTGAACTACTTTATATTTGCGATGATCCTGTTTGCAGGCCAGGCAGTATTTGGTTTGATCATGGGGCTTCAATACATTTTAGGTGACTTTCTGTCTGCCTATATTCCATTTAACGTAGCCCGAATGGTGCATACAAACTTATTAATTGTTTGGTTATTATTTGGTTTTATGGGGGCGACTTACTATTTGGTGCCTGAAGAATGCCAAACTGAATTGCACAGTCCTTTGTTAGCGAAAATCCTTTTCTGGATATTTGCTGCTGCGGGTGTCGCGACTATTTTAGGTTATTTGTTAGTGCCTTATAGTCGACTTACCGAACTGACGATGAACGAACTATTACCTACCATGGGGCGTGAATTTCTTGAACAACCTACCATTACCAAAATTGGTATTGTGATTGTCTGTTTAGGCTTTATCTTCAATATTGGAATGACCATTTTGAAAGGTCGAAAAACCGTGGTAAATATGGTGCTAATCACCGGTCTGATTGGTTTGGCTGTATTTTTCTTATTCTCCTTCTATAACCCAAGTAACTTGGCCCTGGATAAGTATTTTTGGTGGTGGGTGGTGCATCTATGGGTTGAAGGCGTATGGGAATTGATTTTGGGCGCGATCTTAGCGTTCACATTAATCAAAGTAACCGGTGTCGATCGTGAAGTTATCGAGAAATGGTTGTATGTCATTGTTGCACTCGCGCTCATCACCGGGCTCATTGGTATGGGGCACCATTACTTTTGGATTGGCCCTGGTGAGTACTGGCTATGGTTAGGTTCAATATTCTCTGCCCTCGAACCGATACCTTTCTTTATGATGGTGGTCTTTGCCTTCAAAATGGTGCGCGAGCGTCGCTTGGAGCATGGTAATCAAATCGCATTGACGTGGGCACTGGGTACCTCTGTGATGGCATTCTTAGGTGCAGGTGTGTGGGGCTTTATTCATACCCTGGCACCAGTGAATTATTACACTCACGGTTCTCAGCTTACCGCCGCTCATGGTCACTTAGCCTTTTTTGGTGCTTACTCCATGATTGTCATAACGATTATGTCTTATTCCATTCCGATTATGCGTGGTCGTCCTAACGGCAACTGTATGAAGGCACAAAAACTAGAGCGTGCTGCTTTCTGGACTATGTGTATTGCGATGCTGGGTATCACCCTGGCTCTGACCGTAGCGGGTATCTGGCAAATAATCTTGCAGCGTCTTCCTAATGATGCCAATGCACTGAGCTTTATGGTAACACAAGAGCAGCTACATCCTGTTTTCTGGGTGCGTCTTGGCTTTGGGGTGTTGTTTATGAGTGGGGTATTGATGTTTTTTACAAGCTTCTTTGTCGGCGCTAAAGAAGGCTTAGTGATAGAGGCAAAAAACTAAGTTCATTGTTTAGATAGACTTAGAGTGCCGTCATTCAGACTTGTTTGGGTGACGGCTTTTTAAACAGATTTACAAGTAGGAAGTACCTCGATGGAAGAAATCGTTGGTGAGTTTTGGCATCGTTTAGTTACAAAACAAGCATCTACTGATTATGAAGATGTACGTGTTGAACTAATCGATTTACAAAGCCAACTAGGGTTATTTTATCGTGCCTTGGGTGGTTGTTCCGCAAAGGTGATCGAAGCGGCAGCCCCTAGAAAATTTAAAGCCGATCGCAATTTTCTTCAACGTCTTGCCGGCACTCATAAGCGTTTATGTGTGGCATGGCAAGATCAACGCAGTGTTCGTTTGGCACCTGATATGGCTTTTTTCCCCAATAAAGATTTAAACGAAAAACTCTATTTCTGGCAGGTGGCGATGGCTGCTTATCTGCCAAATGTTGTGCATTGGTTTGGTGATAACCAGCGTGCAAGTCTTGCTATTATTTCTTCTCGGCCTGGCTTGAAACTCATTTATGAAGAGTTAGTTGATGCCCTTATAAAGCTTAGACCCAACATAGATAAAATGGAAGGCGATAAGCTTTCCAGAGAGGTCGCTATTAGGCAAGCCTTGATAGCGCCAGGTTCAGTTGCTAGCTTTCCTAGTGCTGGTGGTGACCCTTTCCCTGTGCCTTTATGGCTGTATCCAGAAGTCTTGTATGGAATTAATATCCCAGCACAAGATAGTAGTGAAGATGACATTGCAGACTCTCATTCGGTGATGCAAACATTAAAAAGTGCACGCAGAGAAGCGCAACGCGTCGATGATGCCAAGCAAACAGATGGCTTATTGATTTTTATGTTAGACAGCTTATTCAGTTGGACTGAGCATGTTGATTTAGATAGAACGCAACATGAAAATGATGATGAAGATCTTCAAGGTGCTGCGGAAGATATGGATATCATCACACTATCAAGGAAACGTCGAGCGGGGGCAGCAAAACTAAAATTTGATCTGGACTTACCTGCGCCTCAAAACGATGACTTAGCCATCGGTGATGGCATTAAATTCCCTGAATGGGATTACCGTCAATCTCAATTCATTGAAGACTTTTGCTTAATTCAGCCAATGCTAGCAGATGATGCTTTGCCTCAGGGTGTTCCGGACAGATTAAAGTCCACAGTCAATCAAATACGCAAACGCTTTAGTGCTCTTCAATTTCAGCAAAACTGGTTAAGGCGTCAGCCCTTCGGTTCTGAATTAGATTTGGATGCATGTATCGAATGGATATCTGAATCGACTCAAACAGATAAACAAAATCTTTATAAAAAACGTTGCCGGAATGAGCGGGATATCTCGTGTTTATTGTTAGCAGATTTATCGATGTCGACGGATGCGGGAATTAACGCTGACCAGCGAGTTATCGATGTTATTCGCGATAGTATTTTGGTGTTTTCAGAGGCCTTGTTAGAAGCCGGGGATCCATTCGCTATTTATGGTTTTTCATCCATAAAGAACAAACAAGTCCGTTTCCATTTAGTGAAAAATCTTGCGGAGCGCTACGATGATGGTATTCGAGGAAGAATACTAGCCATTAAGCCGGGCTTCTATACGCGAATGGGTGCGTCTATTCGTCAGGCAGCACAGATTTTAGAACAACAGACCAGTCAGCAACGTTTGTTATTGATTATTTCAGACGGCAAGCCAAATGATATTGATCACTATGAAGGTCGATATGGTATAGAGGATACGCGCAAAGCCATTCAAGAAGCGAAGCATTTAGGCTTGCAACCCTTTTGTATTACGATTGATGAAGAGGGAAGTGACTACTTACCTTATCTTTTTGGGGATCAAGGATTTGCCGTGATTAAAGATATCGCCCGCTTACCTAGTCTGCTCCCCAAACTGTATTTAAATTTAACCGCTTTATAGTGATCTTGGCAGTCGTCTGAGTCAGATAAAATGAATGAGGGTATTATGATTATAAAAAATAGCTACTTGCCTCAGGCAAATGAAGTGCAGGTGTTTGAACATGCTGCGGGTAATTTCTTACCCTTGTTAATAAAAGGCCCAACGGGTTGTGGTAAAACACATTTTATTGAACACATGGCGAATAAACTGAAGCGTCCATTAATAACCGTTGCTTGTCACGATGACCTAACAGCAACCGACTTAGTGGGTCGGCACTTAATTGGTAAAGAGGGTACTTATTGGCAAGACGGGCCGCTGACACGTGCTGTTAGACAAGGCGCCATTTGTTATTTAGACGAGGTTATCGAGGCGCGCAAAGATACCACGGTTGTTTTACACCCATTATCAGATCATCGCCGTGTATTGCCGATTGAACGAAGCGGAGAAGAGATTCAAGCGCACCCGGATTTTATGTTGGTTGTGTCGTATAACCCGGGTTATCAGAATGTGATGAAAGGTTTGAAACCGAGCACAAGACAACGGTTTGTGGCTTTAGAATTCAATTACCCTAGCCCTGAAAGAGAGGTGGTGATTGTCTGCCAAGAATCAAATATAGATAAAGAAACAGCACAGAAACTCGTGAATTTAGGGCAGGATTTACGTCGTTTGAAAGATCATGATTTAGAAGAAGCCGCTTCTACACGCTTGTTGATTTATACCGCAAAAATGATTTTGTCTGGTCTTGATCCAAAACAAGCCTGTATGGCATGTTTAGCGCAACCATTAAGTGATGAAACGGATACCTTAAAGGCGATAGCGCGTTTAGTTCAGATATATTTTTCCTGAGTAGTTAGGGTGGTGTCTTATCAGTTAAAGAAATAAACATGAAAATGCACAACAGTAAAGAAATTCCCGGTGACATAGCGATATGGATTCTGATCTTTGCAGAGCTATTCGAATTTGGTCTGTTCTTTATTTTGTATATTATCGCCAAGGCGCATCACCCGGAATTATTCCATAGCGGCCCCTTGCTATTGAATCAGAGTGCGGGTATTGCTAATACGGTAATTTTACTCACCAGCAGTTTCTTTGTTGCCAAGGCGGTGCGTGCTATAAAGCTAGGGCAAGTCATTCAAAGTCGGCGTTGGTTATGGCTGACGTTTTTTTGTGGCGTCGCATACTGTGTCGTGAAGCTTTGGGAATATAATTTTAACGAACTCAACGGTATTGGCGTTGAAACCAATCTGTATTTCACGGTTTACTACTACCTAACGTTTAACCATTTGATGCATGTCGGATTTGGTTTAGCGGGTTTACTTTGGGTGTTATTGAGATCTGCTTTTGGTGCTTATTCAGCCGAGCGGCATAAAGGGCTAGAGGCCGCTGCCTGTTACTGGCACATGGTTGACTTGGCCTGGATTATTATTTTTCCCTTAATTTATGTGATGCATTGAGCGAGTATTTAGATGATAGAAAAGAGGCTGTTTTGATGTTTGATAATAGCGTGCTAATAGGTGTTTGGCTGGCACTGCTTTTATTCACCTTGATGAGCGTACTAATGGCAGAGCAGGTCGATTTTACGGCACTTTCGGCCGTATTGGTTTGCACTATTGTGGTCATTAAGGCGCACTTGGTCATTGATTATTTGATCGGTTTGAAGCTGGTTCATCCAAGATTAAGGAAAGTTATGCTGGGCTATTTCTATTTCATCCCTTCTTTAATTGCGCTTGGGGCGGTTCGCCCTGACTGGATTGTTAGCATGACGAGTTTGAATTAGGTTTTCTAATTGTAAGGCCATATATAAGAGATCGTTTTTCATGTTTTCATTTTTGATCGATAAAGACCCTCAAGCCAAACCCCTTCCGGGTGATTTTGCAATTTGGATCTTCATACTGGCAGAGTTAGGTGTATTTTCACTTTTCTTCATCGCCTTTGCTTTTGCCAAAATGCTTAATCCGGAAATATTTGCAGAAGGCTATATTCATTTGAATAGAGTAGCAGGCTTGATCAATACCCTCGCGCTAATTACCAGTAGCTATTTTGTGGTTCGTGCGGTGTTAGCCATCAAGAATAACCAATCGCAACTCTGTGCGCGTTGGTTAAATTGGGCTCTACTGGCGGCGATGGTCTATGTTTTTGTAAAGTTGTGGGAGTATGCAGAAACAATTGGCGCAGGTTACACGGCGCATACAAACGTCTTTTACATGTTTTATTTCTTACTCACATTCTTTCATTTCGCGCACGTACTATTTGGCATGGTGATCTTGGTAGCAGTTTCCAGAAAAGCCAAAAGAGGTGAGTATTCTATTGATGATCATTCAGGTGTCGAATCCGGTGCATCGTATTGGCACATGGTTGATCTGCTTTGGATTATTCTCTTCCCACTCGTTTATGTGATTCACTAAGGAAAGGCGTATTTATGGCAGATTTCTTAGCAAAACTTAATCCTGTACAGCGCGCTACTTTAGTTTGGTTTGCCTTAATGGCGGCGACACTGATATCAGCCTTGGTTAGTGTTTTTTTCAAAAGTGGTTTGGTGTTGTTATTGGTCTCTATCGTTATATTGATATTTAAAGGTCAAATGATTGTCGATCACTTTATGGAATTAAGACATGTATCAAAACACTGGCGAAGGCTTATGTCTGCCTACTGCATTGTTATCGGTGCATTTGTTATACTCGCCTATCTGATGGGGCTGACCTACTGAGGCCTTCGTTAAGACCGAAACTATAAACTAAATTGACAATAACGTTTGGCGAAGTTTATTAATTCAGGCTCTGTTGTTTCTAAAATGAATTTGCCCTTCTCAATAATGGCGAGCGGATTTGCACTTAAATTGCCACCTTTCTGATTCTTCTCAAGATAACAATATTGTTCACTGGGTTTTCTCAAATCATCGGGTTGGAAGGTTTTTCCTGTCACCGCATATTCACCTGTCGGAAGTAGTGTCCGATGAAATACCGTGAAGGAGGTGTTGATAAAGTTTTGTTCGCTGGAAGAAGGAGTTTGTTCTTGTTGAGAAAGAGTATCGAGGGCTGAATAGGTATTGCGGTCTCGCAGGCCATCTTCTTGAGTGGCTTTATGCTCCCAGGGAGGAATAAAGTTGCTATTATTTTGATAAAACAACCAATAAATAATAGCGGCTGTAAGCGCGATAACAGATAGGCTCAGCGTGATGTGCAGAAACATCAGGGTGCGTCGAGACGTTTGCTGATATTGGTAGAGTTCCGTGATTTCAAAGCGTTTTTCGACCTCGGTATCAATGGCTTTATTCATGGCCTCGAAATTATGCTTTACAAAAGTAAAGGTTTCATTCTTCTTCTCACTGTCTTTATCTGTCCTGGTCTCGTTATCCTTAGTCATTAGGCTTGTTATCCTTTGACTCCGGTTTAGATGCAGGCTCTTCTATATCCTTCGGATTAAACTTTTCATTCATTGCTAGTGTTAAAAGAGACTTATCATTTGTATATAAAGGAACATGAACAATCTCTTTTTTGATGATTTCAATCGGCACTTCAACGCGAATGACCTTTTCAACCGGCACTTCTTTGATCACTTCTTTAGGCACTTCTTTGATAGCAGGGCTTCTTTGAACGCGGCGCCAGTAAATAAATAGCCTGCGTAAACTATTGAAGGACTTGCGGGTTAAGGAACTCAAATTATCATGAGGGCTTGAGCGGTCGTCGATATAAGGGTCTCGAATAACATAAGAGGCAAAGGCTAACAAAATACCGGTGACGGCAATCAGCATGGCTAAGCTGCCAAACCAAAGTCCGGCAATACTCATGACATCTTTTCGGTCCAAGTCTGCTGCTGATTCCTTATTAAACCACCATTGCGCCATACGATAAACCTGGTTGTCACCGACTTTGATGTTGACGAGATTACGTAATTCCACACGATCATTTTGTTTCTCAAAGAGTGTTTTTTCGATGTCTGACACCAGGGTTTTATTCTGAGAGAGGGTTTTAAATGCGTTGTCTCTGAACGCTTCGTTTTCTTTTTGCTGTTCTTGGAATTTTGCTTCAATGCTGGTCAATTCCTTCATATGCGTCTTAATGATATTTTCGATATCTTTTTCTCTTGAACCCAAGCTTTTACTTAGGGTCATGGATACAGTTTGAATTTCTTTATTTAATTTATCTTCACGGCTTTGGTAGCGATCTTTGACAGCTTCGATATCTTTATTGAAGCGTTCACGAAGTTGCTTCTGTCTATCGGAATCACTCAGTTCATTGAGTTGGGTTCTCAGGTCTTCAACCTTCTGTTCCTGCTGATTGACACGCTTATTTTGCTGTTCGCGAACCTTATTTTCAGAGAAGAAACCGGCATCTTCTATTTTCTTCTCACGCTCTTCGCGCAGGGTTTGTAGATAGTTTTGTTCATTAATAAGTTGCTGTTGTAAGCTTCTGCGCTGGGTGCTGATTTCACTTGAGGCATTTTCAGTTAACTGTGTTGAAGCCTTAATCAAGGCATCAATTTCTTTTTGTCTGTCAGCTCTCAATGCTTTGACTTGCTCACGGCGATCATCAATCTGCTCATTCAAACCTTTAATATATTCTGTTTGAGAAGCGGCGCGTAAACCTTGAATCCGATCTTGAATAATATTGGCTTGGCGGGATCGTTCTTCCGAAATGATGGCATGGCGTTGACTATATTCTGCCTCGATTTGAGGAGCGCTTAAGTTGGCCAAGCGCTCACGCTTTTCAGTCAAGGGCATAATTTCTTCTTCAAGAGCCACTAATTCTTTTTTGTATTTATCAATAGAAAAAATCAGGGCATGGAAGTTTCGTTCAAAACCATTCAGGGCAGATTCGAAGGTAATAAAGGCTAAAAATACTAAAGAAATGCCAAAGACAAACTTCCATTTCTTATGGCTGGTCTTATAGGTTGCCCCTACAAAGGGAATTTTGGTAATTTCAACGATGGCGACCATAAGAAAGGGCATCATGGCGATAAAGACATTGGTATAATCCCCGAAGCCTAAAATACCGTTTTTATTGGCTTCGAGTTCTTCAAACGAGGTTATGCCTTGCATGATGGAAATGGCAAAGCCGATAATAACGGCACAGATTTCAACGGCCCACGCAAATATAATAAGCTTTTTGCCTATGCTCTCTCTTTCGGCACTAACAATGGGTTCGACACTGGCTTTTGGGTTTATGGGTGTTTGTTGGTTTTGAGCCGGGTTAGACGAAAAAGTGGGTGTTGCCTCGGCAGTCATGCTAATACCTTTTGATTATTCTTGTTATGCTACTGCGAGGATTATCGCTAGGGTAGTGCAGGGAGTAAACACGATTTTGATGATTAGTTTGTCGAGTTCCTCAAATATGAAAAAAATAATAAATATGAAACCAATGTTGATGATCATTGTAATGCTTATAAACGTATCTGCTTGTGCCTATCGTGAGGTGGAAGATATAGAGCCAGAGCAAGAAATTGAGGAGCAGCTTCAAGAACAAAATTCAGAGTTAGACAAAGAAAAACAGCCTGAAGAGGCAGAAAAACCATCATCAGCAATGCTAAATAAAGAAGCTAAAGAAGCTGAACTCTCAAGCAAACAAGTATTACCCTCAAAAGCTACGAAAGCAGAGCCGGCATTAGCTCAAGAATATGCAACGGATTCACCTGAAACTAACGCACAAGAACAAACTTCGACTAAGGGCTCTAATGACACGACCAATAAACGTATTAGTGGCTCTGATAATCTAGTAAAAAAACCTGATTTGGCAAAAGATAAATTGTTGAAGAAAGTAAGCGTTGAGCCTCAGTCTAAAGGTATTGAATTAAAGCCTAAGCAAGAACTGATAGGTGTTCCAGGTCTTGAAGAGTATAATCACCTAGAGACTGACGATAAAGTGAATACTACTGACACAAACTACCTTCATGGCTCAGGTAATGACGAGCTTATTATTGAGAGACATGAACAGATCATCGAGAAAAAGCCTAAACGTGTTTGGAATTTACAACGACAGCTTTAAAAACGATTTTATTGATTAAATCCCTTAAGTGCCGAATGGCTTACTTAATCCCGTCTTCCCCGCGCAGGGGATCCATGGTGTTGAGGTTCATGGTAAAATAATGGATTCGCCTGCGCGGGAATGACGAGTTGTTGCATTTAGGCTTAAGTAAGCCATTACCTTAAGCGCCCATTTATAAATAGTCAGAAATTTCCAATATTTATAGCTAAACTATAAGTATTGGAAATATAGGAACACAGTAACATGCCCCCAGTAAAAAATACTATCTCGATATATTCACTTTTCTTCTATCTATTAACGGCAATATTCTTATTGGGGTGTGGCGGTGGGGGCGGTGGTTCCAGCAGTTCTGCTCCTGTAGTTACTTTGGATGCGTTGTCGATCACAAATGTATCCTCAACTCTAAAAGTCTTAGAAACTGTTCAGTTAAATGTGACAGGAACATATTCTGATGCTTCGACAGAAGATTTAAGTTCTGAGGTCGACTGGAGTGTTGTGGATGATTCTATTCTCAGTATTTCAAATGCCGGCCTGGTGACGGCATTATCTGCGGGTACAACAAATGTAACGGCGAGTTATGAAGGTTTATCCATTCAATGGAGTATTTCTGTAAAAGCCTTGGCGGATTTAAGTATTTCGCCGACGTCTCTGACTTTAGCGATTGCTTCTGCACAGCAATTAAGCGTCACAGGCCGCTACACGGATAACAGCACCGAAGCTGTTGATGATTTGGTAGAATGGGAATCGTCAAACTCAGGTATCGCGAGTGTGTCAAGTTCTGGTGAAGTCTTAGCTGTTTCTGCTGGTACTGTTTCTATTATGGCAAGTGTGGGTGCTATCAGTTCAAGTTTGAGTGTGACGGTTTCGCCCGCGACACTTCAGTCAATTGTAGTCAGTTCGCAGAATACTCAAATAGCTTCCGGTTTAAGCTCTATCTTTTTTGCAAAAGGTATTTATTCTGATGGCACTGAACAAAACCTCAGTGATCAGGTTGTATGGAGTGTCTCGGATTCTTCAAAAGCATCGATAGATTCTGGCACTGGTTTATTGACAGCCTTGCAGGCCGGAACGACCTCTGTTATTGCAGAAAAAGAAGGTTTAACGGGGTCTTTGCTTGTTACAGTTAGTCCTGCAGAACTTACAGATATAGCGATTACACCGTCTGTCATTTCCTTGGCCAAAGGCTCAAGTGCAGATGTTAACGTGACCGCGATTTTTTCTGATAAGAGTAAGCAGGATGTCAGTGATCAGCTTGAATGGAACAACACAAATAACCAAGTAGCAAGTATTGCAAATAACGCCTATACCGTATTGGCTTTAGTTGAAGGCACAACAACACTTTCAGCTAGCCTTTCTGGCCAGACGGCCGACTTATCAGTGACTGTGACGGGTGCAGAGCTAGAATCACTCTCATTGTATCCGGTTAATGCCTCTATCCCGCTTGGTCGCTCTCAGCAGTATTCGGCTCAAGGCATCTATACGGATGGGAGTGTTCAGGATGTGACTTCTCAAGTAACTTGGTTGTCAAGTAATGAGGGTCAGGTTTTGATTAGTAATACCCAGTCTTTAAAGGGCTTGGCAGAAGCTGTTGCTGTCGGGAGTACAACAGTGACTGCTGTTATTGGTGATGTTCAGCAAGACACGATCTTAACGATTGAAGATGCTTCTCTAAATACTATTGAAATTCAGCCTGCTAGCCAAACAGTTGCAAAGGGTACGGATGCCCAAGTAAAGGCCTTTGGTTATTATTCTGATGGCTCGAAAATCGACTTAACTTCGAAAGTTATTTGGAATACCCCGAACGCTAGTTTTATTGATGCCTTATCAGCAAGTAGTGGCGTCGTCTATAGCATTAATGAGGGTTCCGCCTTGATAAGTGCAGAGCTAGACGGCGTGAGTAGCTTGGCAAATATTACGGTATCCGCGGCGACCTTACAGAGTATTTCTATTAGCTCAACGCAAACTGATGTGCCCAGTGGAATGACCCAGCGTCTTGTTGCAACAGGTACCTATTCCGATACCTCGACTAAAGATTTGAGTCAACAAGTTACCTGGCAGAGTAATGATGTAGAGCTTGCGACTGTCTCAAACAATAATACTGAATCAGGTTTACTAAGAGCACTTAGTCCAGGTCAATTAACGGTGACAGCTAGCTTTGGGGGAGTCAGTGATCAAATTGTTATTGATGTGACCAATGCTGTATTAACCGCGCTTCAAGTGAATAGCCCGAGTGCTCAATTAAATGTCAATTCGTCTGTTTTGATGACGGCAACGGCGAGCTATTCTGACTCTTCAACCCAGGATGTATCATCCCAAGTCAATTGGTCGAGTAGTAATGTTAATGTGGCTTCGGTTGGTAACAGCGCGTCGGATAAGGGGCTCGTTAAATCTTTATCAGTGGGTACTAGTAATATTATAGCGTCATTAAATGGGATAAGTTCTGCTTTCGTTCCGCTTGAAGTGACACTTAATCCCAACTTGCCTAAAGCGCTAAATTTAAGTGTTCAGCCTAATATCATTCTCAATAATGATACCGATACAGCTCAAATTAATCTCACTTTAGTACCTAGTGTTGAAGGCGGCGTTATCGACGATGATACGCTTATAATCTTAAGCATTACCGAAGGTAATGATAGTCGAGATGTAAACCTGTTCACTATAGACGGTGCAGTGAGTTATTCGCTTCAATCTAATTATGATGGCTTTATTGCCTTGTCTGCGAGCTCAAGTGATTTCTCAGTGAGTTCTGGTCTCTTAAGTACGGATGACTTATCTGATGCTCTTTTGGCGACAGGGAGATCAAATGTAGTTTATGAAAATGATACGCTTAAAACGGGAAGTGTCTTCTTTGTCCTTTTACGGAATTTATCGAATAGAGTCTTTAATATTGATCAAATAGATATTGGATATTTGGATCCAAATAATAATAATACTCCAACAGCCTTTCCAGACATGCCTTTAACCCAAGATCAATTTACAAGTGATGGTGAACTAACCGCGGGTGAGTTCACTTCCATTGGTTATGAGTTAGATTTTGATGTTGAAGCGAGTATTTACATTATTTCTTACTTGTTTTCGGATGATGACAGTGGAAGTTCCTTCAAATTGGATGGGGAATTTAATTTTGCTCAATAAGCTAAGTTTTTAATCGTGCATCAATATTAAGTAGCAAGTAGAGTGAGGCGGTAACGCCTCACTCTACTTGCTGGAATGCTATTTTTTAAGTGCAGGATACTTCCAATCACCTTATTCTAAGGTTTTATTTTCAACCAGGATGCCTTCGCAAACCAAGACTTTTTAGTAATGTCAGAAAGCATAACGACACCGTATTCATTGTGCTCATGATGTGCTCATGATGTGCTCATGATGATTTTTAGGCGGGGTAAGAAAAGAAGCATTTAACTGATCCTAATAAGTATAGGGAGATAAATGCTTCAGGAATTATTTATTCTAGTGCAAGCGTAGGTGACAAATGAAGAAGGCAGCCGCTACCTGAAACGGTAAGTCTGTAAGTAGTTACTTCTTTGTTGTTTTTGGTGATTAATGCTTTTTCTAAAATACCTTTCTGAATTAAAAACTCAAGCATTTCACTGCTTAATTCTTCAAACTTTGCTTTGGCAGCTATTTCAGCTTGGGTAGCGGCTTCTTTCAAAGAGTGCATGGCTTTCATGATGGATGCTTCTCTTTCAGAAATGCTTGGAAGCGGGCCATAATAAGCAGGGTATTGATCTTTAGGATGTCGACCGTAAACACGGCCATATGACGCTTGAATCGCTAAAATGTCGGCTTCTTTATCATCCGTTAATTGATAAGTATGGAATACCCCAGACACTTTAGTTCGGTAATCAACCTGAGCCAGAAAAATGGGCAAGCCGCAATCTTTTGCAACGTGATAAAAACCGGTTTTCCATGTATCAACTTTGCCACGCGTGCCTTCTGGGGTGAACAAGAAAAAGATACGTTCACCTTTGTGTTTTTCAACAAACTCTTTTATGAGAACGACTTGACCTTGACCATTGGCAGAACGACTAATTGGAATGGCACCAAACCATAAAATTAAAGAGCCTATGATCGGAATTCGGCACCAGCTGTCTTTAATTGAAAAGTAAATTTTAATATCAAAAATGATGGCAGCGGCTAAGGCGTAAATAATGTCCCAGTTTGAGGTATGTGGCGCAGCTATCGTAATACCTGCACCTTCGGGTGATGTTGGGGTTGTTTTCCAGCCTGACAATTTAAACCAATTGACAACTAAAAATTTTAAAATGGATTTAACTAAAATGCCGTCGAATACGGTTTTATCGCGAATGGCGAGTTTGGGCTGGGCCATAAAATTACTACTTAAAAGTTAAAAGAGACTGAAGATTGCTAAGTCTAGCATATTTTGGAGTATTCATTCGTTGATTATATGCAGTTTATTGATGTAGAACTGTAATCAAAAAAGTGACTATGTTTTATATTAAAACTACTGTGGCATTACTAAATTTCAAGCGGAAGAAGTTTTAATTCTACACGACGATTTGCTTGTCTGCCTTCTGCTGTATTATTTGTAGCAATAGGAAAACGAGGACCTTGGCCAGATGCTTGGATTCTGCCTGATGCGATGTTCCTAGCTTGAAGGGCTAGTTTAACGCTACCGGCGCGTTGCTCGCTTAGTGTCTGGTTAAAGCCTAGAGAGCCAGTTGAATCTGTATGTCCGACGATTTGAATGGCTGTTCTATCAAATTCTTCCAGTACCAATGCTAGTGAATTAATAGAAGCTTCAAAGCTTTCTTGAATATTTGCTTTTCCCGTTTCAAAGGTAATGTTGCCAGGCATAATTAAGGTGATTTCATTGCCATTTCTGGCAACTCTGACACCACTTTCGGCCAACTGGTGGCGTAAAGCCGCTTCTTGTTTGTCCATGTAGTAGCCCGCACCACCACCAATTGCACCGCCCGCTGCCGCACCAATTAAGGCGCCTTTAGCCCGGTCTTTTTTACTTGAAGTTGCTGCACCAATAATAGCTCCAGCAACTGCGCCAATGGCTGCGCCAGAGGTGGATTTTGAAACCTTCTCTTCGTCGGTATAAGGATCATAGGTCATGCAACCGGTTAATAAGGACGCGGTCACTAAACATACAGCATAATTCTTTAACATATCTAAACTCCGAGGAAAAAGGGGGTTAAGGGTAATAAGTTTGTGAGTTGCAGTCTATGCTTTGGTATTAAATCTAGGTAAGTCTGCGAGCGCTAAGTTCGAAGTATTATAGTTTTATGAATTCAGACGCTGTCATTCGGTGGTAAATGACATTGTCATAGGGTAGACGTATTGGATTTGGATCAACGACTTCAATAGGAATGTTATAGCGTATAGCGGTTTCTAAAGCCATTTGAGTAATATTGACACTAAAAGAGGTTCCCATAAATATGATCTTTTCTGCATCCAGCATACGCTCTTGCGCTTCTGAAATACGATAAAGCTCTGTGTAGTATTCATCAAATAATAGTACATAAGGTTTGAAGGACTGGTTTAATTCTGGCTGTTCTGTTTCAGGATTAATCTTGAATATTTCAAACAGAGCTTGCTTTAGTTCAGTAGTGTTTTCATCTTGCTTAAAAGTTCCTGTTTTTGCTAGATCATCCCAAGGCGTCTGAATGGTTTCGACAACAGGACCTTGTTTATGAAACAGCGTCATTTGGTCAAGTCTGCCATGAATAGCGATATAGTTTTTATTGCCTGCCTTACCATCTAAACCATCAATATTTTGGGTGATCAGGTTTTTATCCGCAAGCCAGTGATGGACATCGTTAGGGCCATGATTTCGATAAATCGCAAAGCGGTGGTAATACCAGGCTAAAAACTCAGCTGGCTTGGTCATATACATACGACGGGTCGCCATTTCCATGGGCGTATAATTCCGGCTGCCGATTGTCCAAAAACCATCTTTGCCACGGAAAGTCGGAATGCCGCTTTCAGCGCTGACGCCTGCACCTGTTATATAAAGAGTATTCATGTTTCTTATCTTGGTGAATGTTTCGAATTTACAGAGTAAGAATCATCGTTTATTAAGCTTTCAAAGCGACTTAAGTGATTTATAGATTCTAGTTGAACGTGCTCTTTTGCCAGTCGCTCGTGCTTTATCCGTTTAGCCAATGCAACATAAGCTGTTGATTTTAGATTCGAATCCCAAGCAGATTGCAGAATCTGGGTTTTAGTTAAATATAGCTCAAAATAGCTATAAATGACGATAAAAATCGTAATGTGAATTATAGCCAGATAATTATCAATTTTTAGCTATTATTAATGAATAGATTCAGTTGAACAGCCCTTCATTTTGTATGGCAAACTCTAAAGTGTCTTTTTTATGCACAAAAAATACGTCGTCAAAGATATTCTGAAACAACACAATATAACCAGCTGGTATCAGCCTATCGTCAATATTGAAAGTCGTGAGCTGCTTGGCTGGGAAGCTTTTTCGAGAGGGCTTGAAACAAATCAGGGGCTGGCTACTCCAGCCATGTTCGATACGGCTGCAGAAGCGGGTATTTTAAAACCCTTTGATCTGATGTGCATTCATAATGCTGCAAGCTGTTTTGAGCAGCTGCAACTTGGCCCCAAACTGTTTATTAACTTATCTAACGAAATGCTTATTGCCTGTAGTCGCTTAAAAAATCAGCTTGGAAAAATGCTGGCTAATAACGTGATTCCACCCTCGCGCATGGTGCTAGAAATAGATGAGATGAATGCGAGCTATAATACGACCGATTTAGTTGAAGCAGCTAAGTTTTTTCATGAGTTAGGCTTTGAAATTGCCATAGATCACTTAAGTGGTATCGAAAATATTGGTGAAAATAAAGAGCTTCATGATTTATGGGAAGAGTTAAGCCCTGATTATATAAAACTGGATAGAGCATATATTCATGGTATTAATGGCAGTGCAAGCAAGCAGAAGCTTGCCAAAGAGCTTGTTTCAGTCGCCAGAGCGCTAGGAACGATTCTGATAGCGGAAGGCGTAGAAACCTTTAAGGAATTGAAAAAGCTTTATGAGCTTGGAATCCATAACGTTCAAGGCTATTTAATTCAAAAACCTGAATTAGCGCCACTTCAGCCAAAGCTAGATCACCTTCTCGATCATAAATTATTTTCTAAAACCAATCAGTTGAGTCTTGCTAGCGATTTGGTGGTGTCAAAATCAAGTGTCCAAGCAAAAGCCCTGGTGACTGAGGTATTTGAAATGTTTGAAGAAAATGTTTACCTGAATTCAATTGCTGTTCTCGATGGTATGTCTGTGCAAGGAATCATCTATAGACGGGCTTTTATGTCAAAGTACGCAAAAAAGCAAAGGCGAGAAGTTGTACAACAAAAGAAAGTTTCCAGTGTTATGGATAAGTGTTTCTTAAAAGTGGATGCTCACCAACGTATAGAACAAGTTAGCCGCTTGGTGACAACACGCGCTCAAATTAATGAAAATCATGATTTTATCATTGTCACTGAAGATCGGTTTTTAGGCATAGGGACGGTGATTGATCTATTGCGAAAAGTGACTCAGCTAAGAGTCAGACCTGATCACCAAGAAAATTTATTGACGATGTTACCGGGGAATACGCCGATAGGCGCTTGTGTCACAGAGCTATTAGAAAAAGCTACTCACTTTAGTATAGCCTTGCTCGATCTTAGTAATTTCAAAGCATTCAACAATCATTACAGTCATATTGTGGGTGACCAAGTTTTAATTATGTTTGCAGAGATCTTACGAAGGCATTTAAAGACAGGCGCTAATTTTGCCGGGCACATTGGTGGTGATGACTTTATCTTGGTGATGCCTTCTGATGATTGTTTGAATTTGCTGCGTTCAATTTTTGCAGAATTCGAACATAAAATATCGAAATTCTATTCTGAGAAAGATCTTGAACAAGGTGGAATTCATAAAATTGATATGAACGGACATAAAGAATTAATTGGTTTTATCTCTTTGTCCGCCGGGGTGATCAGTATTGAAGATGAATATTACGATTCATTCCATACTTTACTGGCAGAGCTCATTAAACTGAAACCACTGGTAAAAAATAATAAGGGGGTGTGCTTGGCTCATAAATCTAAAGAGTCTATACAGTCATACTTGTTCGAAAACGGCGAGTTTTTACCAGAAAAGCAGAGCGTTCAAGATAACGAATAAATAGTTCTTTATCTTACTACTGATAATGTATTGAATATCCAATTCACCAAGCAGGCTTCAATTTATAGTTGTCCTTTATAGTTCCCGTTATAGTTGCCAGCAAAAAAACGCTAGCATTATGGGTATTATTCTTATTACTCAAATAACTTGACTTGGTAGGCGGTGTTTGTCGGCTTTAGGCCTAGGGTTTGATCGATTTTCGCCGCATGTGGACTGACGGCGGAAGGCATCGCGTAAACTGCCTTTCAAGGGTAGAATAAGAGTCTCCGAGGTGTTTTTAGGAAAAAGATGGTGAAGTCAGGAAAATTATCGCTGTGTTTTCTTACTTTATAAAGCTTTTGACGCTGTAGTCTTGCCATGGGCGCTGATGAAAGTAAAATGATTTGTTTATAGTCATGAATCATTAAGGAAATGAAATGAGTCTACATCCTCTTGCTGGAAAGCCTGCACCAGAAGAAATCTTAAGCAATATTCCCTTATTAGTTTCTCATTATTATAAAACGCAACCTGATCCAGGTATTATTGATCAGTGCGTTGCTTTTGGTACCTCAGGCCATCGAGGAAGTGCCTTCAATGCCAGCTTCAATGAAATGCATATTTTGGCTATCTGTCAGGCACTTTGTGAGTATCGCCAAGCACAGAATATTTCTGGCCCTTTATTTTTAGGAAAAGACACACACGCTCTTTCAGAGCCTGCATTAATTACCTCTTTGGAAGTATTTGCCGCGCATGGCGTTGAAGTAAGAATCCAAGCGGGTGGTGGCTATACCCCGACCCCCGTTATATCTCATGCAATCCTTACTTATAACCTTGGCCGAAGCTCTGGTTTTGCCGATGGTGTTGTGATTACACCTTCTCATAACCCGCCTCAAGACGGTGGCTTTAAATACAACCCGCCTCACGGTGGCCCTGCGGATACCCAAGCGACTTCTGTGATACAAAATAGAGCCAATGAGCTGTTGAAACAAAATTTAAAAGGCATTCAAAGAGTGTCTTTTAAGCAGGCCATGCAAGCGAGTACCACACAGGAAATCGACTTTATTCTTCCTTATGTGACAGATCTGAAAAATGTTGTCGATATGGATGCGATTGCCAAAAGTGGTTTAAAGATCGGTGTAGATCCAATGGGGGGGAGTGGTATCGCCTATTGGGAGCCCATAGCAGATATGTATTCTTTAAATATTGACGTGGTGAATAAACGCATCGATCCGACTTTTTCATTTATGCGTGTCGACAAGGATGGAAAAATTCGCATGGATTGTTCTTCCTCCTATGCGATGGCCCAGTTAATCGAGTTGAAAGACCATTTTGATATCGCTTTTGGGAATGACCCGGATTATGACCGTCATGGCATTGTCACTAAAAGTGCTGGCTTGATGAACCCGAATCATTATTTAGCTGTGGCGATTAATTATTTATTTTCTCATCGATCAGAATGGCGTTCTTCTGTTGGTATTGGTAAAACTTTAGTTTCTAGCAGTATGATTGATAGAGTCGCAAAGTCTTTGGGTAGGAATTTAGTTGAAGTACCTGTTGGCTTTAAGTGGTTTGTTGATGGTTTAAAAGCAGGCTCAATTGGTTTTGCCGGCGAAGAAAGCGCAGGTGCTTCATTTTTAAGAAAAGATGGTACTGTTTGGAGTACCGATAAAGACGGCATCATTATGGATTTACTAGCCGCCGAAATTTGCGCTACCACAGGGAAAGATCCAGGTCAGCACTATCTCGCCTTAGAAGCTGAATTTGGTTCACCCATCTACGAAAGACAAGATGCACCTGCAAGTAAAGCTCAAAAAGATAAATTAAGTAAACTCTCACCAGAACAAGTATCAGCATCTGAGTTAGCAGGCGAAACGATTCTTCAGAAATTAACCAAAGCACCAGGTAACGATGCGCCGATTGGTGGGTTAAAAGTAAGGACTGAAAATGGCTGGTTTGCAGCGCGCCCTTCAGGAACAGAGGATGTTTATAAAATTTATGCTGAAAGTTTTCTTGGTCAGGCGCATTTGAAAACACTTCAAGCAGAAGCAAAAGTGCTGGTTGATAATGCGATGAACTAATTAGTGTCCATCCAGAAATGACACCTACTGCGGACGCCCCAGAATCTGAAACTGGCGACCCAAAATAGGCTTGTTGATGAGTTTGACCCGTTAGCAATACCTTTTCGAGCTTAGGAACAGATACTAGAGTGGGGCCAATTGCATTGGGCTATGGCTTCAATGAAGAGAGTGAAAAAACGGTGTATTTTTATTTAGGTTATCAGCTCTAGCGACACTACTATTTCTGATTTTCTTTCTGATTTTCGCAAAGTCATGTTTCTTGCGTGTTTCGATAGGCTCAACGAACAAACTTTCGGTTCTTGAGCCTCGTCGAAGGGTCTTCCAAATTAAACCTTGATTTTAAAACGAAAAACTCTCTTCACTCATTTGCATTAAAGATTTAGGCTTCTTAATCATGGTATTCGCATGAGTTTTGGTTCTAGGTAAAATACGCTCAAAGTAAAACTCAGCGGTTTGGATTTTTGCTTGATAAAAGGCTAAATCACCTTCGCCAAGCTCTATTTTTTCATAGGCTGTTTGCGCCATTTTTGCCCATAGATAAGCCATCACAATATAGCCAGAATACATAACGTAATCGACTGATGCAGAACCAACATAATCGCGATCTTTTGATGCGCCACTCATGATACGGAAAGTGAGTACTTGCCATTCAGCAAGCAATTTAAATAGTGGCCAGATGAATTGATTCATTGCTTTCTTATGCGGGTTTTTCGATACAAGGCCAAAATTTTTGCAGAATTTAAATATTTCTTTGGTAATCAGACTCAGGTTTGAACCTTTACTCAGCATAATTTTACGACCAAGTAAGTCTAAAGCCTGAATGCCTGTAGTACCTTCATAAAGTGTAGAAATCCGAGTGTCTCTGGCAATTTGTTCCATGCCCCATTCTTTAATAAATCCATGGCCACCAAACACTTGCATACCTAAGCTAGCAGACTCACAACCTATTTCTGTTAAAAATGCTTTAAGAATAGGTGTTAACATACCTAGCTTATCGTCGGCGTTTTGTCTTTCTTTCTCCGTGTTAGCGGACATGGCTAGGTCACCAAATTTGGCTGCATAGTAAAGCATCGCTCTGCCACCTTCAGCGAAGGCTTTTTGGGTCAAGAGCATGCGACGGACATCGGGGTGAACGATTAATGGATCAGCGGCTTTTTCAGGTGCTTGAGCGCCCTTTAACGAACGCATAGATAAGCGTTCCTTCGCATAGGGAAGTGATCCTTGATAAGACAATTCGCAGGCAGCCAGACCTTGTATCGAAATACCAATGCGCGCAGTGTTCATAAAGGTGAACATGCATTCCAGGCCTTTATTTTCTGGGCCAAGCAAATAAGCTGTGGCACCGTCAAAGTTTATAACAGCGGTAGATGAAGCGCGGATGCCCATCTTGTGCTCGATAGAACCACATGTGACGTTATTGTTTTCTCCTACTGAATGATCATCATTTACTTTGTTCTTAGGCACGATGAATAAGGAAATACCACGAGTGCCTTTTGGTGCGTTTGGTAAGCGAGCTAACACAATATGCACGATATTTTCTGTTAGGTCATGTTCACCCGCCGAGATAAAAATTTTAGTGCCTGTGATCGAAAATGAACCATCTTCATTTGCTTCAGCCTTGGTTTTTACCTGGCCTAAATCGGTACCACATTGGGGTTCGGTTAAACACATTGTGCCAGTCCATATGCCTTCGGTCAGTTTGCTTAAATAAATCTCTTTTTGTGCATCAGTAGCATGAAGCATAAGGGTGTTCATTGCGCCAAGGCTCAAACCCGGATACATACTCCAGGCCCAGTTCGCTGTGCCGATCATTTCAGACTTAATTACACCCAGAGACATGGGCATACCTTGTCCACCATATTCAACAGGGTGAGAAAGGCCTTGCCAACCACCTTCTATATATTGCTGATAAGCTTCTTTAAAGCCTTTTGGTGTGGTGACCTTGCCATTTTCAAAATGACAGCCTTCCTGATCGCCAGACTGATACAGTGGTGAAAGTACATTTTCACAAAGTTTGGCGCATTCACTCATGATCGCATCAACCAAATCTGGACTAGCTTCTTTGCCGGCTTCAAACGTTTGGTAATGAGTTTGGATATCAAGTACATCATTCAGCAGAAAGTTAATATCTTTTTGTGGAGCTTTGTAAGTAAACATAAAGCGCTTAACCTCGTCATTTTAAGTAAGTAAAATATAAATCGAATTTGAGTTTACAGGTGTGCGCTGATGGTCTGCTTATTTTTTAGCCTTGTCAATACACAAGAGTAGGTGTGGAGAATGATTTACTATTTACTTATTAAAAATAAGGAAGCTAGCAGGGTCGGTGATCTTCGGTGATAGCGGCGTCAATGGTTGGACGATGCTAATTTTTGATGAATAATTCTTGTGTGTCACCGACTCAAATGGCATATATTGAAGCCAACGCCTACACGAGAACAGTCTACATTTTTGCGATTAAAGAGGTTGGCAAGACCTTTATAAGCGTGCCAAGCAAAGACCAAGGCCATTTAGGTACGGTTGAACTATGAACTTTTGCTTCGATCAAATCGGCAAACAATTTTGCACCTTCTTCAACGCTAATCACAAAGGGCCGGTTTTTTAAGTCTCGATTAATGGCGGTATCAATAAAGCCAGGGTAAAGTACGCTGACATCAATTTTCTCGTTAAGTGTTTCGGCCCGAATACCTTCCATAAAGGTCGCTAATGCTGCTTTTGATGCAGAATAAGCCGCATTGTTGGGTAAGCCTCTAAATGCAGCCACCGAGGACGTGCCTACTAAATGACCATGACCTTGGGCCTTAAATATTCTCAGTGCTTCAGAGAGAGTGACAATCGCGCCATTTACATTGGTATTAATCACTTCAACATGTTGCTGCCAGGGTGTCTTTCCAACTTTACCAGACTTAGCAATGCCGGCATTGGCTAAGACGATATCTATGCTGCCTAGCTTGGTTTTTAGTCCATCTAAACAAGGGCCGATTTCTTCATAGTCAGATACATCAAGCGCGGCCACTTCGATCCGACAGTTTGGGTAGGTTTTTAGAATAGCTGTTTTGATTTCTTCAAGCTTGTTAATACGTCGTGCTGTTAAGCCCAACTGGTAGCCGCGTTTTGCCATTTCAAAGGCAAGGTTTTTACCAATACCGTCACTAGCACCGGTAATAATGATTGATCCTTTTGACATAGGGTTATCCCTTTATACGAATTGTTATTGTGAGCCTGATTGTTGTTTTGACTTGAATTTATGAATTAAGGGTTCGGCTAAGGAAACGATTAACAGTGCGCAGGCACCCACTATTAAGCCGATGACACCTTGCCATAAGACTGAAGCCAGAGACGAGGTCAATGATTGCAGCCAGCCTGCGGCAATATTGTGGTGAATAATGTCTAAAAGACTATGATCCACATCATGGAGTACGCCAACCGCGTGAAACCAAATACCTCCACCGACTAAAAACATCGCAATAGTGCCTAAAAACGATAAGGTTTTCATTAGCTTAGGCGCAAACCATAATAGAGCCTGGCCTAGAATGCCGGCCCATTTTTTTCCTAATGAAGATAAATAAATACCTAGGTCATCGATCTTAACGATCAAGGCAACAATGCCATAAACAGCCAGAGTAATACCGATAGCCACAACGCTTAAGGCAATACTTTGTTTAAGTAGCGAGTATTCTTGCATGACTTCTAACGCGATAACAATGATCTCTGTAGACAGAATAAAATCGGTGCGAATAGCGCCCTTAATTTTGTTGTTCTCTATGGCGAGTAATTGTTCTTTACTAAGGGCTTTACGTCGTTCCTCTTTGCGCTTGTTTTCTTCTGGAGCATGAAAAAATATACTCCAGATTTTTTCCATACCTTCAAAGCAAAGATAGGCGCCACCGACCATTAATAAAGGTGTGATCAGCCATGGAATGAAAAAACTAATAAGCAGGGCAATCGGCACTAAGATGACTTTGTTGAGCAAAGAGCCTTTGGCAACAGCCCAGACAACTGGAAGTTCTCGATCAGGGTTTACCCCGCTAACCTGATGCGCATTAAGAGCAAGGTCGTCACTTAACACACCCGCTGTTTTTTGGGTTGCTGTTTTGCTCATGAGTGCAACGTCATCTAAAAGTGCTGCAATATCATCTAATAAAGCAAAGAAACTACTCGCTGCCATGTCATTGATCCATCTGTATTGACGTTAAGGTGAGAAATTTAAGGTGGTTAGTATGCCGATGCTTGTCTAAGAATCCTAGCCTACTTTAATAATAACTTTATTATAATAAAGCTTGTGATGCATTCAGTTAGGGAGTTGCGTGTAACTTAGCTTAAGCCTTTCCTTATTTAAGAAAAGGGTTAAGCAGTCGACCAAAGAAACCGGTCATTTTAAGGGGGGCGTCGGTCACTGCAAAACAGATGCAGTCGCCATCATTTGCGGCTTTTGGCTGGTGAATGGTTTGGGTATCAGCCAAGATAAAATCACCTTGATGATACTCTCCTGATTTGTCAGAAAAACTGCCATCTATCACTAAGGTGTATTCGTTGCCTCGGTGAGTGTGTACTGGAAGTTCTTTACCTGCCGAAATTTTATAAAATTTCGCTGTATAACCATCGCCGGAAAAAGGCAAAACAAATTCTTTTAAACTTTTAGTCATGCCAGACCAGGGTAACTGATCAAATTCTTTGCTAACAAAGCGCCTTAAGGGTTTAGGTAAGTTATGGATGATTCGGATTTCAGATGCAGGACGAGAATCCGCTTCCTCTTTTGAGTGAAATTCATTTGCAGCATTGGAGGCTGGAATATCGAGTTTGCATAACAGATTATCAAGCAAATGTGGTGCAACAGGTGCATCTTCTGTCGCCATCAGAATTTCACCGCCCAATCTTTCATACAGTGCAGTATGCTGTTTGCAGTGGGAACATTTCTCTAAATGACAAGCCACAATAACGCCAAGTGCATCTGGCATTTGGCCTGCCGAGAAAGACATTAAAAGTTCATCAGAAGGATGATAATTAGCCATGAGATATTTTCTTTTGCAAGTGTATCGAGTTTTTTCATTGCCAAACGAAGTCTGGACTTGATTGTTCCCAGCGGTAAATCAAGTTCGTTCGCGATCTCGCTGTGAGATTTTCCTTCAAAATAAACCTTGAAAACAATCTGCCTCTGTTCTTCTGGCAGTTCATATAAAAGAGTACGAACAATGTTTGCATTTAGATCACTCTCTACGTGTTTTTCTAAATATTCGGATTCTGGTTCCGGCCATAAATCATCGGAGCAAATAAGATCAGGGCGTTGTTTGCGGACAAAATCTATCCGCTTGTTTCGCACAATGGTATAGAGCCAGGTGATCGCTGAGGCTGCTTGAGGGTTAAATGTAGGCGCTTTTCGCCAGACGATTAATAAGCATTCCTGCACAATTTCTTCGGCATCTGCTTGATTGGCGCCGCAGCGAATAGCATAGGCTTTCAGTTTTGAAGAAACGCGATTGAACAATTCAATAAAGGCCTTTTTACTTTGATGCTTAGCAATTTCAAGAATCAGGGTATTAAGAGAATCTTCCGGAGAATTATCGTTGTTATGACTGTCAGAACTCAAAGATGAAATCTCGTATTGATAAGTGTTCTCAAAGAATAGCAGAACTTTTAGTGATCTATAATACTTCCTGGTACGTAAAGCTAAGGATTATTCAAAAAATGGAGTTTTATCATGTTAATGCTAGATATTTTAGTGATTGGTGCAGGCATGTCAGGCCTTATTGCCGCAAGGGAGTTACATAAGTCTGATTATAAGGTGGCTTGTGTGGAAAAAGCCAGAGGCAGTGGTGGTCGTTTATCATCGAAACGACTACAAATTAAGCACTCGGAGAACATGATTAGTTTCGATTTAGGCTGCGCAAGTTTTGATGCTAAAACCGAATTATTTCGAAGCCAGATTGAACAGTGGGTTTCTCAGGGTGTTGCTAAAATCTGGCATTACTCTAACGCGAGTGGCACGCAGTATGTGGGTATTCCAAGTAACTCAAGAATTACCCGTCATCTGGCTGATCAGCTAGACGTGAATTTTGGAACCCGAATTACTAAGATTGAAAAAGTGGCTGATGTTTGGCAAGCCAGTATTGGAGAGGGTAATACACAAGAAATTTTTGCCCAGACCAAACATATTGTGTTCGCAACACCGCCTCAGCAAGCTGCAGATTTGTTGCCTGAGAAGCATGAATTAAAAGCTGTCTTGAGTCAGCCAATTTTATTACCGCAATGGGTCTTGATGTTAAACATTAAAGGAAGCTTGGGTTTGGCGGGAGACTACCGTGAAATTAAAGGTTCTATTATTTCTCGGCTGATATTAGAGCAAGGCAAGCCTGAGCGGGCAGATAATCATGGTCATCAGCTTTGGCTTATTCATGCCTGTCCTGACTGGACATCGAAAAACCTTGAAACAGATAAAGAAGCACTCACCAATAGCTTGGTGTCCGAATTAGCCAGCATTGCCGGAACACCGGTGATTGTTGAAGATACCTACCTGCATAGATGGTTGTATGCCATTGCCCAAGATAGCGCACTGACCGGCAGAAAGTTTCTTTGTGACGGCCAAGGTCTATGGTTCTGCGGCGACTACCTAGCAGACACTTCAAGGCTAAGCGGTCTTGAAGCTGCTTTTACAAGCGCTTATAAGCTATCAAAAAATTTTCAAGATCAAAAGATCTAATCGCCAGTTTTCTGCGTAAGTACATCAAAGGATAAAAATCTCAGTATCTGAGGTGATTTTTATTAAGAGGATAGCTCAATGTTGGTTTCAGCATCTGTAACAGAACCAGAAAACTCAAAGCTTAAGCCTGTTTTAGGTATAAGTGAATCTTAAGGGTAAAGATATGCTGCTGACTAATACTGCGTGCCGCTCGCGTTAAAATATAAAGCAATCAATAGGTCGTCGATAGTGCATCAAAGTAGTTCTTCTATAAAATACAATATCATGTGGTTTCGAAGCGATTTGCGGGTGTATGATAATCCGGCTTTCTTCGCAGCAATGTCGCAAGGCCCCACCATTGCAATTTATATTATGACTGAAGGGCAGTGGCAGATTCATGGGATTTCGCCTGCAAAGCGTGCCTTGATATTAAGACAGGTTAAATCTTTGTGCGATGAGCTTGAAAAACTTCATGTGCCTTTAATTGTTTTATCCGCAGATACTTTTAAAGATATTCCTGATGTGCTTGGTGAATTCATTGAAGAGCACCCGGTCAAAAGAGTTTTTTTTAATAATGAGTATGAAGTAAATGAGCAAGCCTGTTCTCAACAGGTGCTTGCTCGCTTGGATAAACATTGTATTTCACACTCAAACTATCATGACGCTTGTTTGATCGAACCAGGACTGATTCGTAACAAACAAGGTGAGCCTTATAAAGTCTATTCAGCCTTTAAGCGTACTTATATCCAAGCTTTCTCCTATCACGCACGGAGTATTCTGAATCGCCCTGAAGCGCAAAGACCTTTTCGTATCAAGTCTGACATAACCGCGATACCTGAAGATATTGAATTGCATTCCAAGCGTTGGCCTGCGGGTGAAGAAGAAGCGCATGATCGTTTAAATCGCTTTTTGGATGAGCGCATAAAGCAATACAAAAGCAAAAGAGATATTCCTTCTGAAGATGCAACAAGCCAGCTTTCACCCTATCTTGCCGTTGGCGCTATTTCCTCAACGCAATGTATGCAGGCCGCATTAAGTTTGAATCATGGTTCGCTTAGCGAAGGACATCAAGGTATTGCGACATGGATTAATGAACTGATTTGGCGAGAATTCTATAAGCATTTGCTGGTGGACTTTCCTGACTTATGTCGCTTCAAACCTTTTAAGCCAGAAACAGATCGCTTGCCTTGGAAGCATGACAGTGAGCGTTTTGAAGCCTGGAAAGAGGGCAGAACAGGTTTTCCGATTGTTGATGCCGCTATGCGTCAGTTAAAGGCAACCGCATGGATGCATAATCGCCTTAGAATGGTGGTAGCGATGTTTTTATGCAAGCACCTATTTATCGATTGGCGCTTAGGTGAAGCGTATTTTATGTCACAATTAGTCGATGGCGACTTAGCCGCAAATAATGGTGGTTGGCAGTGGAGTGCATCCACAGGTGTCGATGCTGTGCCATATTTCAGGATTTTCAATCCCGTCAGGCAGTCTCAACGATTCGATGTGCAGGGTGATTTTATCCGACGCTATGTACCGGAACTTAGCCGTCTGGATGATAAAAGCATTCACATGCCTTCAGCGCAACAAGCTAATAGTTTGGCTTATCCCTTGCCCATTGTGGATCATGCTCAGGCAGTGGCGCAAACAAAACTCTGGTTCAAGCGCTTGTCTAAAACAGAAACAGAGCACGATTTATTTTCCTTGATGGAGCATGAATCAGTATGAATACGCAAGCGAAAAACTTGGGTGTCAGGTTCTTCAATAACTTTATTCGCTGGTTCGATTCAGAGGCTGTTGAAGCGTCATCCCAAAGTGATAAGCCTTATCGAATAAACCTGCTCCGATGCCTGCCGTTTATTTTTATCCACATTGCCTGTATTGGCGTAATTTGGACTGGTTGGAGTGTCACTGCGCTTATTGCTTGTCTGTTTTTCTTTTGGTTGAGAATGTTCGCGATCACCGCGTTTTATCATCGGCTGTTTTCGCATAGAAGTTATAAAACCAAGCGTTTCTGGCAGTTCTGTTTTGCGGTTCTTGGTAATACATCCTGTCAGCGTGGGCCTCTCTGGTGGGCAGCACATCACCGTAAGCATCACAAGGAAGCAGACAAAGAAGCAGATTTACATTCACCCATTGAGCATGGTTTCTGGTTTAGCCATGTTGGCTGGTTTATGTCTGAAGCAGGTTTTAAAACTGATTATTCGGTGATTAAGGATTTAGCTAAATATCCAGAGCTGCGTTTTTTGAATCGCTTCGATATCTTGGTTCCTGCCTTATTTGCAGGCTTTATTTTTGGTTTTGGTGAATTGATGGCGGCTTATTGGCCAGGTTTAGAAACCAATGGCTGGCAAATGCTTGTGTGGGCTTTCTTTATTTCAACCACCTTACTTTTTCACGCAACCTTTACAATCAATTCCTTAGGTCATATTTGGGGAAGTCGTCGTTTTGAAACCAAAGATCATAGCCGTAATAACCCTTGGTTTGCCTTGCTGACCTTAGGGGAGGGTTGGCATAACAATCATCATCGCTTTGCAGTTTCTGCAAGGCAGGGCTTTTATTGGTGGGAAATTGATATTTCCTATTATTGTTTAAAATTACTTAGTTATCTTGGTGTGGTTAGTGATCTGAATCCCGTCCCTAAACGTATTTTAGAAGAAGGTAAAGTAAAGGCTGCTGATAAATAAGTCTGTACCATTACCATTCAAAAAAATATCAAAGCCAGAGCTTTATGGTTTTGTAAACGTGAATGAATCGCTGAGTATATCCTTATGGCTTTATCTAAATCTGCGGATGAAATATCTCCTGGGAATGTGTTTGAATCACAGGACGATCCTAAAAGTTTACTCTTGATTGAGTATTTTAAAACCTTGTACCGGGCTATGTGTGCAGAAGATCTTCAAAAAGAATTATTCAATGAGGTCTACGACGAAAACCTTTTGTTTCAAGATAGTTTTCACAAAATAGAAAGCCGTGAGGCCTTTTCACATTATTGCACAGAGTTATATCAAAACCTTAAATCATGTGACTTTGATTTTCATGATCAATGGCTTAGTGAAGGGCAGGCAATGCTGACCTGGACGATGAGCTATAGCCATCCGAAATTGAATCGCGGACGACACATTTCAGTTCAAGGTGCGAGTCATATTCGTTTTCATGAAAAAGTTTATTTTCATCAAGACTATTTTGATGGTGGTGCGCTCTTATATGAACATGTTCCCGTTCTAGGCTCGATTATACAACAGCTTAAAAAACGCATGGCGTAAGCAAGGGCTAAGCTTTATGACACTGCTCAACAGTACAGACAAACAAATTATAAAATCTACCTGGCTTGTGGGTGCATCAACCGGTATAGGCGCTTCTTTGATAAGTGCTCTGGATGAAGCTAATACGCAAATCTTTGTGAGTGCGCGTCACTTAAATAAAATTAAAGCATCCTTTCCAAAATATGCCGCACGCATAATTCCGATTGAATTAGATGTAATAGATGAAGCTTCTGTTAGCGCGGGAATATCCAAAATGCTTGCGCATACCAACCATCTTGATCGTGTCATTATCAATGCCGGTACCTGTGAATATATTGATTCAAAGGAAATAGATATCGCATCCGTAAAGCGTGTCATGGATACCAATTTTTACGGTGCCTTGAATATTATTAACGCGAGTTTACCGCTTATTAGAGCTGCAAAAAATATTCGTGAGCATCCGCCTCAGTTAGTTTTGGTTTCAAGTAGCGTGAGCTATCAAGCCTTGCCTAGAGCAGGAGCATATGGTGCCTCAAAAGTGGCTATTCGCTATATGATGGAATGTCTAAAACTCGACCTTCAGCACGAAGGCATTGATGTTCGTGTCGTTAGTCCTGGTTTTGTAAAAACGCCTTTGACCGATAAAAACGATTTTCCAATGCCCTTCAGAATTAGTTCAGAAGAAGCAGCAGAAAGAATTGTCAAAGGTCTTAAGGGTAAGCGTTTCGATATACATTTCCCGAAACGCTTCACCTATATATTGAAAGCGATTTCATGCTTACCCGATGCATTACGTTTTAGGTTAGTGGGTAAAAGTTCTCGCCATATTGAGGATAATCCGGATTTAAAATAGATAGTTTCCCACTCATTGCAGGCAACTCAGGCACCAAAAAGTATCGTTCATTGAGCTTGTCGAAATGCCTGTGTTGAGCTTCAGTCGAAATATATTAGATGAAACTGAGAGTTTGATTAGGAATGCCCTTCGACGGGCTCAGGGACCGAAATTACCGCTCATTGAGCTTGTCGAAATGCCTGTGTTGAGCTTCAGTCGAAATATGTTAGATAAAACGCTGAGTTTAAATTTGGAAGACCCTTCGATGAGCTCAGGGAACGAAGACTTATAATCATTAAGGTTAAATAAAAACATGCAAACATCATCTACTTCTGTTCAACCCGAGAAACAAAAAATCGCCGTGATTGGCTCTGGCATTGCAGGCTTGAGTGCAGCGAATGTTTTGAGTCGTGAACATGAAGTCAGTTTATTTGAAGCCAATGATTATTTAGGTGGTCACACACATACCCTGGATGTTGAGCTAGGCGGGAAAACCTATCCGGTGAATACCGGTTTCATTGTGTTTAATGACTGGACCTACCCAAATTTTATTAAGTTGATGGATCAACTAGGCATTGAAAGTGAAGATTCAGATATGAGCTTCAGTGTCCGCTGTGAAAATACCGGATTGGAATATAATGGCACCTCCTTGAATAGTTTGTTTGCGCAACGTCTTAATATATTCAAGCCTAAATTCCTGTTTATGGTGAAAGATATTCTTCGCTTTAATAAGCAAACGCTTGAATTGCTCGCATCAGAGGGTGTGGATGATGAAACAACCCTAGGTCAGTTTGTAAAGCAACATGCTTATTCTGATGCTTTTGTAAACTATTACATTGTACCTATGGGGGCGGCTATCTGGTCTGCTTCTGTTGAAGTAATGATGGATTTCCCGCTTCGATTCTTTCTGAAATTTTTTAATAATCACGGCATGCTCAGTGTTGATCAGCGTCCACAATGGCGAGTCATAAAAGGCGGTTCCCGTTCGTATATCGAAGCGATTACCCGACCGTTTAAAGATAGGCTACATATAAATACACCTATTAAAAAAGTAATTAGAGACGAGCACGGGGTCGACCTTGTGACGGCAAAAGGTGAGATTCATCGCTTTGATCAGGTTATTTTTGCTTGCCATAGTGACCAAGCCCTGACTATGTTGGCTGAACCAACGCGACATGAAAGTGAAATTTTGGGCGCAATACCTTACCAGAACAACCGCGTTGTTTTACATACCGATAGCCGTTTAATGCCTAAAAAGAAACTGGCTTGGGCAGCGTGGAACTATCATATTCCCCAGCGGGCGAACGATTGCGCCATGGTGACTTACAACATGAATATTCTGCAGAATTTTGATGATGCACCAGAAACATTGTTGGTCACATTAAATCGATCCCAAGAAATAAATCCAACTAAAATTATTGCGAAATTCGAATATACCCATCCGGTATTTACCCAGGATGGAATTAAAGCGCAAGCTCGCCATAGTGAAATTAGTGGCCATAATAGAAGCCATTACTGTGGTGCTTATTGGTTTAATGGTTTCCATGAAGATGGCGTGAAGTCGGGACTTCGAGTCGCAGAGGCATTTGGATTAAGCTTATGAGTGGTGAGATGTATCAATTGAAGAGTGAGTTGAAGAGTGAATTGAAGAGTGCGATTTATAAAGGTCAGATTCGCCATCGGCGTTTTGAGCCCAAATCACATGCCTTCACCTATCCCATCTTTATGCTCTATCTGGATTTAGACGAGTTAGCTCAGCTGATTGCCAAAAAATGGTACTGTTCCTTTTCTGGTTTTAACTTTGTTCGCTTCAAGCGTAGCGATTTTTTTGCCCCCGAAGAGCCTGATCTAAAAAAAGCGATTATCGAAAAAGTCGCTGATAGTGTGTCTCCCGAATTGGCGGCATCGATTCAGTCGGTGCGAGGCTTAATGCATCTTCGCTATCTGAATATCGTTTTTAATCCGGTGGTTTTCTACTACTGTTATGATGCTGAAGATGAACTTCTCGCTATCGTTTCTGAGATTACCAATACCCCTTGGGAAGAGCGCCATGCTTATGTGCTTCCTATTGGAGATTATCAAGCCGCTGTTAGTGGTGAATACTCCTATGATGCTCAAACTTTGCCGAGCTATTCGCTTAAGGGAAAAGAAAAGCATCAATTCGAATTTCAAAAGTGCTTTCATGTGTCGCCATTCAATCCAATGGATATGGATTATCGCTGGGTGTTCAATAAGCCGGGTGAAAAGTTATTTGTGCATATGGATAACTTTATGAATGAAGTGAATGATAAAAGCGGTGCAGATCAAGCGATCAAGCATTTCGACGCCACACTGATACTGAATCGTTATGCTTTTGAAGCAAACTTGGGAAAAACATTGATCCAATATCCCTTCATGAGCGTAAAAGTGATAACAGGTATTTACTGGCAGGCACTTAAGTTGAAACTTAAGGGTGTCCCTTTTTATGATCATCCGAAAACAATTAAGTCCTAAGCTGCTATTTACTTATACAAACTACGATCTTGAATGTTCAAGATGAAAATATCAGAGGTTTTTATGACGTCGTCCATTGTGGGTTTAGCGAATTCTGAAAAGAAGAAAAAACGCTACACTATGTTTTCAGGAGTGGCTCGTAGCTTGCTCTTTTCTCAACTTAAGAAACTCTCAAAAGGTTGTATTGTCATTGTTGAAGGTGGAGGTGAGGGTGAAGGTACTGAAAGGATGCTTTTTGGTGAAGCCTTAGCCGTGGGTGATGATCTCTACGCTGAAATGCATGTTCACGATAATGCCTGTTATGCAGATATTGTTACCGGTGGAAGTATTGGGGCATCTGAAGCTTATATGACAGGAGATTGGACTTCGCCGGACTTAAGCATGTTAATGCGGGTTATGGTGAAAAATATGGCTATCCTCGATCATCTGGAAGGTGGGCTTGCCACCTTATCAAGACCGGTATTGAAGTGGTTTCATCGATTAAATGAAAACACAGAAAAAGGCTCGCGCCGCAATATTGCAGCGCATTACGATTTGGGTAATGATTTTTTCAAGTTATTTCTCGATCCCAGTATGATGTATTCCTCAGGTATTTTTCCTTCTGAAACCGCTACCATGGCAGAGGCCTCCGAAACTAAACTAAAACGTATTTGCGAGAAGCTACAATTAAGTTCGAGTGATCAGGTCATTGAGATTGGAACAGGCTGGGGTGGCTTTGCGATCTATGCGGCTAAACATTATGGCTGCCATGTCACGACGACAACTATTTCTGAACAACAATATTTGTTAGCAAAACAACGTGTCGAAGCGGCTGGCTTAGAAGATAAAATTACCTTACTAACGGAAGATTATCGAAAGCTACAAGGGCAATACGATAAGCTCGTGTCTATCGAAATGATAGAAGCTGTTGGTTGGGAGTATTACGAAACCTTCTTTCAGACCTGTTCAAGTCTTCTAAAAGAAAATGGTTCAATGTTGATTCAAGCCATTACCATTGAAGATCAGCGTTATGAGCGTGCCAAGCGTGATGTTGATTTTATCAAAAAATATATTTTTCCAGGCAGTTGTATCCCCTCGATTAATGCCTTATCGACAGCATCAATGAAGGCTAGCAATTTGCGCTTAGTTCACTTGGATGATTTTGCTGAGCATTATGCACGCACCCTCAAAGCATGGGCAAAAGCATTAGAAATAAATATTGATGATGCTCGTTCCCAAGGCTACAGCGAAGATTTCTTAAGAATGTGGTTTTTTTACCTAAGCTACTGTGAAGGCGGTTTTTCGGAGCGGGCAATCGGTGTTTCGCACATGGTGTTTGCAAAACCTGAGTTTCGTGACGAAGTCATACACTAATCAATACACACTACGCATGAAAACTTTAGCTAAAGACAGGCAATCATGAATTCAATCATTGATAAAAAAGATATCCTGATTAATGCCGTGTTATTTCAGATCTTGTGGTTTGTCGCCATCTTAGGTCAAGGGATTTGGGCATTTATACCGCTGGCTTTTATGTGCATTCACTTGCTATCTATGCGGAAAAAACAAGCACAGTATGTGTTAGTGTTGCTTGTCTTAGCAAGTATTGGTGTGGTGTTTGACAGTATTTATCATTACATAGGGGTATACCAGTTTGCTTCGGACAGTTTGATGCTGGCTTATCTTAACTTGCCTATATGGCTGGCGTGTTTATGGCTGGGCTTTTGTCTTACCTTACCTGTGTCGCTATCCTGGTTAGTGAAAAAGCCATACTTGTTTATATTTGCTTGCTCTCTTTTAGGTCCGATGTCTTATCTAGCCGGTAGACGTCTAGGCGGGCTTGAATTTTCAGATGCTAATCTTTGGCTCTTAGCGTTGGAGTGGTGGGTATTTTCTATTATTGCTCTGACTTTGTTGTTTCCTAAGTTGGGGGTGCTTAATTCATCCCCGGTTTTTTTAGAGGAAGAGTCATCATGTTAAATCTAAAAATATTGAAAATTATCCAACAAGCATTCCTCGTTAATATCGCTATGATATTAACGCTTCAAAGCCAAGCTGCCCAGATACTAAACTTTGAAGGAAGAGCCACAGACCTTAAAACCTCGCGTCTTTTATATATAGAAAATCACAAAGTGATCATAGATGATGCGGGTCAGTATCTTTCAGCCTATGTGACGTATTCAAATCCGCAAGGTGAAATTTTTGCAGAAAAAACCCTAGATTACGTCAAGAATGCTCTCATGCCTGAATTGATGTTTTATGATAAACGCAGTGAAGAGCGAACCACGGTCTTGCTGGATAACACGCAATCTCATTTCCAGGTCTTGATTGAGTCGGGTAAAAACCGAAAGCAGTCAATGGTAAAGTTAGATGAGCCCTTGATCGTGGTCGACGCCGGTTTCGATCGTTTAATTGAATCTCGTTGGAATACGCTTAGAAAAGTTAAAGAGCTCGATTTTACCTTTCTGGCCATTACCCGTGCCCAGTTGATCAATTTTGAAGCGATTGAAATAAAAGCCAATGAAAACCTTATAAATGTCGAGCTGCACCCACGAAACTTTTTTATCAATATCCTGGTTAAACCAATAAGCTTGGAATACGACCAACACACAAAACGCTTGCTTAGTTTTGAGGGATTAACCAATATCGAAGAGTTTAAAGACGGTCAGCGAACAGAAGAAAATTATATTGCTCGTATAGCGTACCGTTATCAAGCATTAAAACCCTTTTCCATCGTGTCATTAGGCGCTGTAGAATCAAGATCTAAAGCAGTAGAATCAAATTAGTGAGTGACTAATTAGTGAGTGACTAATTAGTGAGTGACTAATTAGTGAGTGACTAATCGATAGTGGTGAAATATTTTTTATTAGGTGGTTTATGAGAATTCTTATAACGGGTGGTACAGGCTTAATTGGTCGAGCATTGATTCCCCAGCTTAATAAAGATGAGCACCATATTGTATTATTCAGCAGAGATAAAGACCGGGCTAAATATAGCTTTTCTGCTCCCAGGCCAAGATTTGAAAACATTATCGATAATCTTGATGATATTGATTTCAATACGCTTGATGCGGTGGTTAACTTAGCGGGTGAAGCCATTATTAACAAACGCTGGAGTGATAAACAAAAGCGTATCTTATGTGATAGTCGCTGGCAATTAACCACGAAACTGGCCAATAAAATATTGGCATCTGAGTCACCACCAAGTACCTTTATATCAGGCAGCGCGATTGGTATTTATGGTCGACAAGGTGAGAGCCATGTGGACGAAGATTTTGATCGCTTCCATCCCGAATTTAGTAGTAAATTATGTAAAGAATGGGAAGCGCTTGCTCTTAAAGCTGAATCAGAAAAAACCCGAGTCTGTTTATTACGAACAGGCATCGTCCTAGCTGAGAATGGTGGCGCATTGTCTAAAATGCTACCCGCTTTTCGTTTAGGCTTGGGTGGCCCTATCGGTAATGGTCAACAAGCCATGTCTTGGATTCATATTGAGGATATGGCCAATATGATTATATTTATACTCAATAAACCAGAATTAAGCGGGCCATTTAACGCCACTGCACCAGAGTCAGTCACCAATAAAGTGTTCTCTAATACTCTGGCAAAACAGCTGCATCGACCTTGCTTTTTTATAGTACCGGCATTTCTATTAAAGCTGGTGATGGGGGAAATGTCAGACTTATTAATTTACGGGCAGCATGTCTACCCGAAACGATTATTAGATGCAGGTTTCCAGTTCCGTTATATGCATTTGGATAAAGCCTTGAAGCACTTGTTAAGCTAGTAATTTTTATAGCTAAGCTACGTTTTAACGCCTTTTTAAGAGATATCAAATGAAAGACACTCATACTCAAGTTGTTCAGCAAGCGGACGTTACTTCAAAAGACAATGCAGGTACTAATCGCGAGCCAAAAAAATATGCTCGACTACCTTGTCGAGGTTGTTTAGCCTCTTGTAAAAGCTATCATCGCTGTGATGGAAAGTTGTGGAGAATAGTTATTTGAAAGCATTAGTGGTTGTTGCTCATGGCAGCCGACGCGCTGCATCCAATGCAGAGCTTGGCGAGCTGGCATGTGAGTTAGCAGGTATGCTTACTGAAGAATACCCGATAGTGGGTGTCGGCTTTCTCGAACTCGCAGAGCCACTTATTCCTGATGCTTTAGAAAAAGTGATTACTCAGGGCGCGACAGAGATTTGTGTGTTTCCATATTTTTTATCTGCAGGTCGTCATGTGGTCACCGATGTACCTAATGAAGTGAAAATAGTGCAGGATAAATATCCTGATATACCAATTAAGGTGCTGACTTATTTAGGTGCCTTACCAGGCTTGAAGAGCTTTATCACGAAAACCTTATCTTAACTCGACAAGCTCAGGGAGCGAAAAGGTCGCTCATTGAGCCTGTCGAAATGTACTAGATGCAACGCAGAGTTTAATTTGAAACACCCTTCGACACTTCGACGGGCTCAGTGAGCGAAAATCTCGCTCAGGGAACGTAAATATAAGGCTCAGGGAGCGAGGTAGGTTTAAACTAAACGTTTCAGCTTTCCTCCCCAAAAGTAAATAGCTAAGCCCGTTATCACCAATAAACCACCATAAATAAGTGAAGGTTCCAAGGCTTCGTGATTAAAGGCATGCCCCATAGCAACGGCAAAAACCGGGGTAATCAGTGTCACCAAGGCCACAGTGGTTGCTGCAAGGTGCCTTAGTACATAGTAGTAACTAAAGAAGCCAATTAGCGAGCCAAATATCGCAAGATACATAATCGCGAAAATAGAACGAGACTCCCAGTTTTCAAGGTGCAGGTTGCCTTGTTCCATTAATAACCATGACAAAGCATACGCAGGAATCGACATAACGATAGCGCCCAAAGCAATCGCAAATGGGTGTATGTCATTGCCACCTTTTTTGTTACTTTCTCTTTTTACCAAAATGCCACTGATGCTAAAAAGTACAACGCCCAGTAACAGCAACAATAATGCTCGATAGTCATTCACGACAATGTTGCTACTGAAAATTAGTATGAGCCCGCCTAGAGAAATAAGGGTCGCAAGCCACTGTTGCAGCCCGAAGTTTTTCTCTTTTAAAAATCCCCAGGCTAATAAACCGGAGAATATAGGCGTCAGTCCATACATCACAGAAATCACGCCAGATGATAAATGATGTGCCGCTAAATACGTGCAAAACATACCACCGAATACCCCGATGCAAGAGAGCGCATACGCGCGTCTGGCTTGTTTATGCCATGGAAATGCAATACCACTTAGTTTGAGTAGCGCGATACCCAATGCAGCCGCCATGACCATACGAAGTAATGCCGCTAAAATGGGATGAACCGTTTCGCCACTCCAAACAACACCTAAAGGTGTTGTCGCCCAAACAAAGATGACAGCTGAATAAGCTGCTGGTATTGACATGTTATTCTCCTTATAAAACCATATTTAAGCGTGTTAGCTCATTAGTAGGTCTCAATTACTGATCTAAATAGTTAAATGTTTTAAAGCGCGACCAGAAAGTTCTAAGAAGAAACAAAAAGGCCGCGATGTAAAACGCGGCCTTTTGAAAGTTTGAAAATAGACTAGTGAGTTAATTTTCCGATCAAGACCGCATTACAGGCTGCGCGCATGGTGAGTGCCCGCCAGAGTGCAGGTTTGCACACAGCAGAAACTGGCATGACGACCAATTTGTTTAGGTCTTGATGAAAAGAAAACATATAAATTCTAAAACCTGTCTATTTTTTACTTGAAAGGGATTGAAATAATATGTGCGCTAAGATGATATAGCAAGCGTTTAATTTGGAATGCCCTTCGACGAGGCTCAGGGACCGGAAACTCTCGCTCATTGAGCTTGTCGAAATGTGTTCAAGGAAACTCAG